>Ga0187880_1000545_pt1 | contig 31263 bp, 27 predicted proteins | sample June2016WEW_19_4_FD_132998 | JGI IMG/M metagenome (GOLD analysis project Ga0187880, IMG submission 132998) | Peatland microbial communities from SPRUCE experiment site at the Marcell Experimental Forest, Minnesota, USA - June2016WEW_19_40 | ecosystem: Environmental > Terrestrial > Soil >... | reverse complement strand
TCTCCCTTGCTAGTGACTGCACTTCTTGTGGGTCGAATCTGGCGCTGCCCGATGCCGCAACTGGACCTGCCTCGTTGCCTCACCGCTTGCCCCTCGTAAGTCCTCGCGTAACACAACTGTAACCCAGAGCTCGAGAGTACTCGCTGCGTCACCCTCCTCTCTCGTAGGGCTTCCCCAACGCGGCCGGCTGCCGGAACCGACGCGCGACGGTGAGCAGAGCCAGGATCGTGATCACCGCTGGTGCGGTCGCGGCGAGGTCCGAGGCGCTGAGCGGGATGATCCCGAGCGACTTCCACTCGAGGACGACCGCGATGGCGAGCCCGTACAGCACCGAGCCGCCCATGACGCCGCTCGGGCGCCAAGCGCCGAAGTAGACGAGTGCCACGGCGATGAAGCCCTCGCTCTGGGTGAGGTTCTCCTGGAAGATGCCGTCGTACATCAAGAGGGCCGCGCCGGCCAGGCCGGCCAAGGTGCAGCCGATGAGAACGGTCGACCAGCGGATGCGCGCCACGTTCACGCCCACGCTGTCCGCCGCCGCCGGGTTCTCCCCCGCAGCACGGATCTTCATGCCGAATGTCGTCCGGTTGAGGACGAAGGTCACGACCGGCACGAGGAGGAAGGCCGCGTAGACGAGGATCGTCTGTTTGAAGAGCATCCCGCCGACCGCGGGTATCCGGTCTAGCAGGGGGATGTTGATCGGGTTCAGCGTGTTGATCGGCAGCGGGGTGCCGACGAGCTTTATGAACATCAGGTCGCTGAAACCGAGCCCGAACAGGTAGATGCCGATCCCACTGATGCCCTGCTCGGCCTTCAAGGTGACGCTGATGAACGCGGTGATGACACCCATCACCGCCCCGGTTGCCATCCCGACTAGGACGGCGAAGAACAGGTTGTTGGTCTTGAGCGCGGTGTAGTAGGTGGTGAACGCCGACAGGAGCATGATCCCGTCGACGCCCAGGTTGATCACGCCGCTTCGTTGTCCCATCGTCTCGCCGAGCGCGGCGAGGAGGAAGGGCGTGGCCACCCCGAGCGCCGAGGCGACCGTCGCGGTGAGGATGGCGTAGGTGAAGAACTGGCTCACGGGTCACCCCGCGCGTCGGCTGTGACCAGTGGCGCCACCGGGTCGTCGGGCGCGGGCGGGCGGGCCTTGGAGCGTGGTGGCGCAGTCGACGTGGCACGGCTGCGCCTGCGCATGTACTCGAGCGACACGACGAACACCACGACGAGCCCCTCGAGGGCGGTCACCATGTCGGCAGGCACGCCCGTTGCGACCTGCAGGGCGTCACCGCCCACCAAGAGGCCGCCGAACAGGAACGCCGAGATGATCGTCCACAACGGATTGAGCGCCCCGAACAGCGCCACCACGATGCCGTTGAACCCGTCCGAGCCGGTGAACCCGGTAAGGCTCCCGTCGGTCACCATGCGGTGCGAGATGCTGCCGAAGACGAGAAGCGCGCCCCCGAGGCCGCACATCGCGCCGCTGATGGTCATGGCAAGCGTCATCGTCCGCTTGACCGGCATCCCGGCGTACTTCGAGGCGTCACGCGACAGCCCCACGGCCTGGATACGGAAGCCGAAGCTCGTGCGGTAGAGCAGGACCCACACCCCCCCTGCCACGATCACCGAGATCAGCACGCCTAGGTGGAGCTGCGTGTTCGGGATGAGGATCGGCAGCCAGGATGTCCTCGGGAGGAGCTTGGTCTCTGGGATCAGGCCGTAGGTGGAGTTCTGCGTCTTGTCGACCATCGGGCCGGCGAGCAGGTAGTTCATGACCTGAACGGCGACGAGGTTGAGCATGATCGTGCTCAGGATCTCGTTGACGTTGAAGTACGCCTTGAACGCTCCGGGGATCGCCCCCCAAGCGGCGCCACCGGCCGCACCCGCGAGCAGCACGAGCGGTATGAGCTCGATGCTCGGCAGGTTGGGGAGCGCGAGCGCCGTTGCCGAGCTCGCCAGGCCGCCCATCGCCAGCTGGCCCTCGCCACCGATGTTGAACACGTTGGCCCGGAACGCAACGCAGATCCCCACGGCGACGAGAAGAAGTGGAGCGGCCTTTACCGCCGTGGAGCCGAGCGCGTAGCTGCCGTCGAAGGCCCCGACTATGAGCGCGTTGTAGCCGGTGATGGGGTTGGCGCCGAGAGCCAGCATCATGACCGCGCCGAGCAGGAGCGCAGCAAGCAGCGAGAGCGGCAGGGCGAACCAGCTCAGCAGGAATCGCCGCCTGTCCTGCCAAGCACTTGCCGCCGCAACTGAAATGCGGCTCAAGGAAGGCTCCCGAATGCACTCCTGACCGGATGGCCGCCTGTGTGACGGCAATCCCTCGGAAGCGACATGACCTCAGCGTAGGCATCGGTCACTTTCGCATCCTAGGTCGAAAGTCCTGTTTTGCGAGAATATTTCGGCCCGATGCCAATTCCTGACATGTCCACGGGATGAGGGGCACCTCAGGGCGGGGTCAGGACCTCAGGCTCTTTGTCGCGCAGGTGTCGCGACCCTCCAACAGCTGCGCCCGGCCGCCTTGGCCTCGCACAGCGCCTCGTCAGCACTGGCGAGCAGGGCATCCGAACTTGTCCCCGGCGGGAAGTCGAGCACGATCCCGATACTCGCACCGACCTTCAACGCCGGAGCGTCGCCGATCGAGATCGGTTCGGCGAGGCGCTCGACCACACGGGCGGCGATCGCTATGACCTGTGGCTCGGTGACGTCGCTGGCACAAAGGATGGCGAACTCGTCCCCTCCGATGCGAGCGAGTTCGTCCGTCGGCCGCACGACCGACGACAGCCGACGGGCGATCACTCGCAGCGCCGAGTCGCCTGCAAGGCGGCCCAGCCGGTCGTTCACGTCCTTGAAGCCGTCGATGTCGATGTACAGCACGGCCGGTCTGTCACCGGCCTCGACCCGTGCGTCGAGCGCCTCGAAGTAGCTCCTGCGATTGCCGAGGCCGGTCAGCATGTCCTGAGAGGCCTCCTCCAGCGCCCGTTCCCCCACGACACTGTGCGACATCATGAGCGATGCGAGGATCAGCGCCCGGTCCACCGCCGTGCGCTCGGTTGTCCCAAGTGGCCCGAGATCACGGCTCCACACGACCAGGCAAGCCGACGGCGTGTTCTCGCCGCGATTGACGATCGGAAAACACGAGACGGAACGGAATCCCTTTGCGGCGGCTCTGGTGGACTCGGGCAAGCCCGCCAGCTCGGTGTACAAGATCGCCGAGTCGGGGTCCATCGTCTGGTCCCAGGGCCCGGCAGCGGGCGGTGCGGGCACCGGCGGGTGTTGCGGGAAGCAGCTGATCCTGCGACCGTCGGGCGAGGCGACGACGAAATAGGACTCCCCGAGTACCGGCGGCAGAGCCAGGGCGCCGGCCAGCGCGGCAAGGTTGTCCTCGAGGGCCACACCGGCCTGGGCCGAGGCGAGCACCTGGTCGAAGTGGTCGTAGGCGCTCTCTAACAGCAGCAGGACGACGAAGCCCGCGAGGGCCGGATCCGCCAGCCGATTGAGTGCCCAGGCCTCGGCAAGGCGCGGCCTCCCGTCGACATGAACGTATGGCAGCCGCACCGGGCCGGTCAGCTGCTCGGGCGACTTTGCCGCCGACGCCGCCAGCAGCCAGGTCAGAAGGGGCCGGTCCTTCGGCTCGAGATGGCTGCTCAGGTCCGATCCGACGAGCTCGTCCACAGGCTGGCCGGCGAGGTGCTCGACCTGGCCGGACGCGAAACGCACAGTGCCGCGAGCGTCCAGCAGGACCAGGACGCCAGGGATCGACGCGAGGAGATGCGCATGGATCCCGAGTACGTCCGGTCCAGAATCGATCGGCGCGCTCACAACTGCAATCTAACTGCCGAAACGGTCACTGGCTACAGAGTAGACAAGGCCAGATTGGCACACGTGGACGGGGCGACCAGCCCCGGAGAAGGCTGCGTCCCGCCGGTCCAAACCGGACCGGCGGGACTGTTCGCAAGCAGGTCAGGCCTGACGCACTGCCTCAGCCTCGATCTCGAGCTTGACCTTCGGGGAGACGACGAAACCGCCGGTCTCGAGAGCCGCGTTGAAGCTCACGCCGAACTCGGTGCGGTCGATCTCGGCCGAGGCGGTGAAACCGAGGCGCTGGTAGCCCCAGGGGTCCTGGATCACACCTTCGAACTCGGCGTCGAGGACGATCGGGCGCTTCACACCCCGAACCGTCAGGTCACCGTGCACCTTCCAGGCGCCCCGTGGGCTCAGCTCCACCTTCGTGCTGCGGAAGGTGAGCGTCGGGTACTCCTCGACGGCGAGGAAGTCGTTGGTCCGGACGTGATTGTCACGGTTCACGTCGTTGGTGTTGATGCTCGCCGCCTGGATGATGACCTCGACGGACGACTCGGAGGGGTCGTCGGCGACAACGATCTTGCCCTCGTAGTCGGTGAAGCGGCCGCGGACCTTGGAGACCATGAGGTGCCGGGCGACGAAACCGATCTGGGTGTGAGACTTGTCGAGCACGAACGTGCCCGTGGTCGGCAGCGTGATGCCGTTGACGTTCCTGCTGCTGGGGGTGGTGATCGTGTCGGTCATGTTGAGACTCCTTGTACTGAGGGGCTTACACTTTCATTTGCTTGCGCAACTAACTATGTACAACTACTTGCCTGCGCAACTATTCCCGGGCTCCCGTTATGATGTCGGCGTGGAGGAAGCGCTGAGACCCGGACGTGCGAGCGAGGTCGACCGGATCACTCTCGTCGGGCTCGTCTTCGAGACGGCTTCCGGGTTGCGCCGAGTGGTCCGCCCGCCCCTCGAGCGCCAGTGCGAGCTGGCCGGCCAGGAGTTCGAGATCCTGGTCCGACTGACCCGCACACCAGGACGCCGACTGCGGATGTCCGATCTCGCCTCCCAGACGGACCTGACTCCGAGCGGTCTGACGAGGGCCATCGACCGTTTGTCTTCAGCCGGCCTCGTGGACCGCGAGGTCTGTCCGGAGGATCGCCGCGGCGCGTTCGCCGCACTGACAGCCGCCGGTGAGGCGCGGATGAACAAAGCCCTCGACCTGCACCGCGCGCAGCTCGCCGAGCTCCTCGACGGCGTCCTCGAACCGGATGAGGAGCTCGCCGTGACGGCGGCGCTGCGCAAGCTCCGCGACCGGGTCAATCCCGGGGCCTCCGTTGTCACTCCCTAGAGTGCAGCCTTGGAGGCAGACAAGAAGATGACTCGACAAGACAGTTTCGGCGCCGAGGGCACACTTGAGGTCGGCGATCGGCGCTACCGCATCCACCGCCTGTCGGCACTCGAGGGGGTCGCTGATCTCGGACGGATCCCTTATTCGATCAAGCTCCTCCTCGAGAACATGCTGCGCCACGAAGACGGTGTGAGCGTAAAGGCCGAGGACGTGGAGGCCGTGGCCCGCCACGAGATCGGTGCTCCCGCCCGGGAGATCGCCTACTCACCGGCACGGATCCTCCTTCAGGACTTCACCGGGGTGCCCTGCATCGTCGACCTCGCCGCCATGCGCGACGCCGTCGAGGCGCTCGGTGGCAACGCAGGCCGGATCAACCCTCTCATCCCTGTCGACCTCGTGATCGACCACTCCGTCGTCGTCGACACCTACGCCCGCCGCGACGCCCTTCAGCTGAACACTTCGCTCGAGTACGAGCGCAACGCCGAGCGCTACCGGTTCTTGCGCTGGGGCCAACAGGCCTTCTCGAACCTGCGCGTCGTGCCGCCCGGGGCCGGCATCTGCCACCAGATCAACCTGGAATACCTGAGCAGCGTCGTGTTCGCCGATGCCGAGGGCGCCGCCTATCCCGACACGGTCGTCGGCGCCGACTCGCACACCCCGATGGTGAACGGCCTCGGCGTGCTCGCCTGGGGAGTCGGGGGCATCGAGGCGGAGGCGGCCATGCTGGGCCAGCCGATCTCCATGCTCGTGCCACCGGTCGTGGGCCTGCGCCTGACCGGTGAGCTCAGGGAAGGCACCACGGCCACCGATCTCGTGCTCACGGTGGCTGAGCTGCTCAGGCAGCACAACGTCGTCGGCAAGTTCGTCGAGTGTTACGGCCCAGGTGTGCCAAGGGTGCCGCTCGAGAACCGGGCGAGCATCGGCAACATGTCACCGGAGTATGGCTCGACGGCCACGATCTTTCCCATCGACTCCGAAACGCTCCGCTACCTGAGGCTCACCGGCCGGCCCGAGGAACTTTGCGCGCTCGTGGAGGCCTACGCAAAGCGGCAGGGCCTGTGGCACGACGAGACGGCCGAGCCCGCCTACTCAGAGCGGATCGACCTCGATCTGTCGTCCATCGAGCCGAGTCTCGCGGGCCCGTCGCGCCCTCAGGACCGCGTGCCCTTGCGCCGGTCCAAGGCGATGTTCGCGGACGCGCTCTCGCGCTCGCTCCCTGCGCCGGTCGCGGCGTCCACGAGCCACGACGCGATCAACCGGGCCGCACGGTCACACGTACGACTCCCTGACGGGACCGAGTTCGATCTCGAACACGGCCACGTCGTGATCGCTGCGATCACGAGTTGCACGAATACCTCCAACCCCCAAGTGATGATTGCCGCCGGCCTGGTGGCAAAGAAGGCCATCGATCTCGGACTGAGCTCCAAGCCCTGGGTGAAGACCAGCCTCGCACCGGGTTCGCGGGTGGTGATGGACTACCTGGAGCGGGCCGGCCTGGTCCCCTACCTCGACAAGCTCGGCTTCGATCTCGTCGGGTTCGGGTGCACCACCTGCATAGGCAACTCGGGCCGGCTGCTCGGGGAGATCTCCGAGGCCATCAACGCCAAGGGCCTCGCCTGCGCGGCCGTTCTGTCGGGAAACCGCAACTTCGAAGGCAGAATCCATCCCGAGGTGCGGATGAACTACCTCGCGTCGCCGCCGCTCGTTGTCGCGTACGCGCTGGCCGGAACCATGAACATCGACCTCGCTACCGAGGCCCTCGGCGTCGCTGACGACGGCCGCCCCGTGCTGCTCGAGGACATCTGGCCCTCGTCGGAGGAGGTTGCGCAGGTGCTTGAGCAGGCCGTAGGCGCGGAGATGTTCCGCCATGAATACGCCAACGCCACGACCGGGGACGAGAACTGGCAGTCGCTCGCGATTCCGACGGGGCAGCGCTACGCATGGGACGGGCAATCGACCTACGTGCGAAAGCCGCCTTTCCTCGAGGGGATGCCGGCCCAACCGGTGCCGATCACCGACGTCACGGGCGCCAGAGTGCTCGCAGTCTTCGGGGACAGCGTCACGACCGATCACATCTCGCCGGCTGGATCGATCAGACCGTCGAGCCCGGCCGGGCTCTGGCTCCAGGGCCACGGAGTGGGCGTCGGCGAGTTCAACTCCTACGGTGCCCGGCGCGGCAACCACGAGGTCATGATCCGGGGAACCTTCGCCAATCCCCGGATCCGCAACCTCCTCCTGCCGGGAACCGAGGGCGGAGTGACCGTGCACCTGCCCGACGGAGAACAGACGACGATCTTCGATGCCGCCATGCGCTACCAAGCCGAGGGCGTGGCCCTCGTGGTGATCGCCGGCCGGGAGTACGGCACGGGCTCGTCGCGTGACTGGGCCGCCAAGGGCCCGGCGCTGTTGGGCGTGCGCGCAGTGATCGCCGAGAGCTTCGAGCGGATCCACCGGTCGAACCTGATCGGCGTGGGCGTGCTCCCGCTGCAGTTCTCACCGGGCGAGAGCGCGGGCTCACTCGGGCTCAGCGGCCGGGAGTCGATCGAGCTGACCGGGCTCTCGGGCGCCGGCGCCGCCGATCTGGTCGGGCGCGAGCTCACCGTCACGGCCGACGGACGCAGCTTCAAAGTAGTGCTGCGCGTGGACACGCCGGGCGAAGCCGGATACCTGTTTCACGGCGGCATCCTGCCCTTCGTGGTAAGGGCGCTCACCAAAGTCTGACCGGACGCTTCAGCCGACGGTTATCAGCCGGCCGAGCCCCATCCAACGCATGAGGGTCTCAAGCCAGCTCGTCACGTCGGTCAACCTGTCCGTGAAAAGAAGGGCCCCGAACACTCCCATCACGACAACTGACACGATCGTGATGAACCGGGAATGCCTGCGAACGAACGAGAAGGTGCCCGACAATCGGCCGAGCGCCAGGCCGACGACGAGGAAGGGGATCCCCAGACCCAACGAGTAGACACCCAAGAGAGCCGCCCCACGCCCGGCCGAACCCGACGTCGCCGCGGCCGCGCTCACCGAGGCGAGGATCGGCCCGAGGCAGGGTTGCCAACCGAACCCGAACGCTGCTCCCGCGACGGGTGCCGCGAACGGCCCGTAGCGCTCCAGTTTCGGGTGAAACCTGAACTCCCGGTACCAACCTGGTCGCTTCAGCACAAGCGATCCCGCCAAGAACAACGACATCGCCACGACGAGGGCCCCGGAGATCCGCAACAACAGCTCCTTGTCGCGAAAGACTGCGCTGCCGATCGTCGTGGCAGTGACGCCCAGCAACACGAACACGACAGTGAACCCGACCACGAACAACGCCGTGTCCCTGGCGATCCGCAGGAGATGGTGGCGTGATCCCTGCACCGCATCGCTGAGGTCCAATCCGGTGAGGACCGAGAGATAGCCAGGGACGATTGGCAGCACGCACGGTGACACGAAGGATGCGACGCCGCCGCCGAATGCCGCGATGTAGCTCACCGTGTTGGTCATCCCGGCCTTGAAGTCTGCCCGAAAGACGACGCTCTGCTGCACCTCGGGCGAGGGTCCTTGCTTCGCGGGGCCGAAATTGGCATTGTCGGGTGAGATGACGCTGACAGATCGGGAACGCAACGTGCTCGATGTGGAACGCGACTGGTGGCTATCCTCACCGTCGAAACGCCAGGCAATCCAAGAAAGACTGGGGCTCTCGCCAGGCGCGTACTACGGCGTGCTGAGACGGTTGGCCGACTCACCCGAGGCTTTCGCCTATGACCCGCTCGTGGTCCACCGTGTGAAGAGCCGGCTTATCCACCGTCGCCGGGACCGCTTCGAGGGTGGTCCCCGGCTCGAGCGTCGGCCGCGTTGACAGCACTCGGGCCCCCGAGGTCGCAAGGCTGACGACCACCGCGTCTTCCGCTATCGAGCTTCTCGCCGAAGCCCCGGACCGCGTCGGGCTTTGTTGCGACTTCGACGGGACGATCGCCCCGATAGTCCTTGACCTGCAAGCCGCCCGCGCGCTGCCCGGCGCGCTCGGGGCCCTGCACGGCCTGGCCCACAAACTGGCTGTCGTCGCTGCCATCTCTGGCAGACCTGCGGCCTTCCTTGCCGATCGCCTCGAGCTCGCCCGTTATCGATCACCGCTTCGGGCTTTTGGCCTCCACGGGCTCGAGGAGTCCTTTGCGGACGGGAGGGTCCGGCTCCGCGCCGGGGCCTCGGACTGGCAGCCGGTGATCGGGACCGTTCGTGATCAGCTTCGCCGGAGCTTGCCCACCGGCGTCGAGGTCGAGGACAAGAGCTATGGGGTCACCGCCCACTGGCGTTCCCTGATCGCCTCGCCGGCCGAGATCGAGGCGATCAGGGCGCAGGCGACCGAGGTGGCGCGAGCCATCGCCACCGAGCACGGGCTGGTCCTGATGCCGGGCAAAGCGAGCGTGGAGTTGGCACTGCCTTTGGGGATCGACAAAGGAACAGTCGTGACCGAGCTTTGCGGAGGCCAGGAGAGGGCGGCGTTCCTCGGCGACGACGCCAGTGACCTGTCCGCCTTCCGCGCCCTCGACAAGCTCACGGCGACGTGCGGGCTCCGCACGGTGAAGGTCGCTGTGGCCGCGTCCGAGGTGCCCCGCGCCCTTATCGAGGCCGCCGACCTCGTCCTCGATGGGCCGGGTGCCGCGGTCGGCTTCCTCGAGGCACTGGCCGCGCGGGTGGTCATCTCCTGACTGCGCGCGCCTCCAAGATGTCGAGCCGGGGCGAGCTTGCGGACTGTGAGCACCGCGCCAGCACTAGGTCGACGCTCGGTTCCACTGGATCAGCTCGCGGGCATGTGCATCGAGGGCAAGGCGCACACCGAGACCGACCAGCGACCAACCGAGCCGGGCGCGAATCGTCGGAGAAGGGCCGAGTCGCCGGGCTCGGGTTACCGTGAGGATCTCTCGCTGACGCTGCTCCGCGAGTTGCCGCAGTAAAGACGGGTTTGTCATGTTGGGCACCGTATCGGCTATTGCGGACATTTTCAGTCCGCAATCTGCCATAATTTTCTGGTGCCCGACTCGGCCGGTCGCCTTCTCAAGCTCTTAGGGCTCCTGCAACGGCGGACGGCGTGGGGCGGTGCCGACCTGGCCGAACGCCTGGGAGTGGACGCCCGAACCTTGAGACGCGACGTGGACCGGCTCCGGGTGCTCGGCTACCAGATAAGGGGCACACCCGGCACCGGCGGCGGTTACCGCCTGGGGGGCGGGACGGACGTGCCACCCTTGCTCTTCGAGGACGACGAGGCGATGGCGGTCGCCGTCGTGCTCGGTGTCTCGGCGACGGCTGCGGTTCCCGGCATCGAGCGCGGGTCGCTCGCCGCCCTGGCGAAGCTCGACCGCCTTCTCCCGCCCAGGCTGCGTGCGCAGCTGACCGCCCTGCGGGCGGCCACCGTACCACTGGTATCACGCACCGAGGTGGTGTCCACGGAATGCCTCGTCCAACTGGCCCAGGCCTGCGACAATCACCAGCGTGTGACGTTCTCCTACGACGCCCAGGACGGTCGCCGAAGTGCGCGTCGGGCCGAACCGCACCGGCTCGTGGCAACCGACCGGCGTTGGTATCTCGTTGCGCACGACCTCGAGCGGGACGACTGGCGGACTTTTCGCGTGGACAGGATCGCCGGGCTCGAGGTGACCGGGCACACGTTCGTCCCACGTCCGTTGGCCGACGCCGCCCGCATGGTGGCCGAAGGCCTCACGACCGCCCGCTACGCGCATCAGGCCGTGGTCTCGGTCAAGGCACCGCTCGAGGACGCGGCACGCCTGATCTCCCCCTACACCGGTGTCGTCGAACGAGAGGGCGACCACACGAGGGTCCAACTGGGCTTCGACGACCTCGACTGGGTGGCCGGCTACCTGATCGGTCTCGGCCTCGAGTTCGAGGTGATCGAACCGGACGAGTTGCGACGGCACATATCGGCTCTCGGCGAACGCCTGAGCCGCGTGCATGCCGCACCGGCCCGCCGGCCAAGACCGAGCCCGTCCCGGCGCTGAGCGCGTGCTCGAGGGCTCCCGGCCAACCGAGCCGGAGTGGACCGCGCTGCGACGCCACCGTCGCGACCGGCCTCCCCCAACCGGCCGGTGGGGATCCGGTCAGCCGGGCACGCGAGCCGCACGGCGAACCTCGGCGAGCCAGTGGGCCGGGGTGCGCGATCGGGCCCGGCACCGCAGCTCGGCAGAGCGAACCCGGCGCTCGTCGTCACTCATGGACAAAGCCGCCGCCATCGCGGCCGCCGTCCCGGAGACGTCGAAGGGGTTGACGCCGATCGCGGCGTCCGCAAGCTCCTCGTAGGCACCGGCCTCTCTCGAGAGCACGAGCACGCCGTCACGCTCATTGACGGCCGGACCCTCCATGGCGACGAGGTTGAGCCCGTCCCGGATCGGGTTGACGAGCAACAGATCGTAACGGCGCAGCGCGGCCACGGTCGCCGCGAAGTCATCCTCCAGGTCGAGGACGGCCGGCGCGTAGCCGGGTTGCGCCCAGCGTTCGTTCACCCGGGCCACGACATGTTCCACCTCGGTCCGGTAGGCGAGGTACTCCGGCAGAGACTCGCGAGACGCATAGACGCGCGCGAGGAAGACCAGGCGCCCCCGCAGTCGCGGGGAGGCCTCGAGCAGCTCGTCGAAGGCGAGGAAACCGCGTATCAGGTTCTTCGAGAGCTCGACGCGATCGCTGCGCAACAAGAGCGTGCGGCCGTCAAGGTGAGCTTCGAGGCGATCGAGACGTGATCGGCAGGCCTCGGAGGCGGCCACGTCGTCGAGCCTCCCCGGGTCTGCGCCGAGCGGGGCCACAAAGGTCGCGGGCGGCCGGACACCAGCGGCTGACGCACACCTCAAAAAGGCGTCCCGCCACCTCGCGGTGTGGAACCCACAGGCGCCAAAGCAGGACATGGACTCCATCAGCCCGAGCCGGGGCCCGTCCGGCAACATGGCGAGGTCCTCCGGAGGACAGAACGAGGTGTGGGAGAAGAATGCCGTGCGAAGATCGGGGCGGCGCTTGGCCAGGTAGCTGCCGACCAGCGCCAGGTGATAGTCGTTCACAACCACCGTTGCGCCGGTGGCGGCCTCCTCTGCGATCGTGTCCGCAAAGGATTCGTTGAACTGGCAGTACCCTTCCCAGGCCTCGTGCCAGACCCTGTCGAAACGCGGGCGTCGCGCGTGATCGAACAAGCCGTGATGCAAGAACCATAAAGTGCCGTTGGCGATAACGTCGTAGGCCGCCCGCCCGATCTCGGCCGTGACCTCGACCATGCGCAGCTTCAACGAGTCCTGTCCGGTCGAAAGGGCGCCGTCCGAGGCATGGGACCGGTCTGCCTGGGTGAGGGCGGAGGCGACCCAGAGAGCCCCGCTGCCGGACGTTGTCGATTCCTCGGCCAGGGCGCCGCTCAAGCTGGGTGCCATGCCGCCCGCCGCCGGGCGGAACTCGAGGTCTCCCCCGGGACCGCTCACGAGCGTGAAGGGTCCCCTGTTCGAGACGACGACGAGGTCGAACCCGCTCACGCGAGCTGTACCCCTGCACGTCGAAGGGCGATGTCCGGCACGTCACGAGCCTGGGGTGCGAGCTCGTGGAGGGGGCGATTGCGGTGCGTACGGACGTCGGGGTCGACCGGGGCGATGGACGTCACGGCGAAGCGGCGTGAGATGTCGATCAGCACCCCGAGCTCGACTCCGTAGCCGTCGGCCAGCTCGACCTGCGAACGGGCCTCGCGCCGGACGGCGACCTCCCCCGCGAGCGGCTGGACCACGCCCGAGAGCTCGGGGAACAGCAAGGACATGAGCGGCCGTGCCACCAGCTCGGTCACGCGGCCGCCGCCGGTCAAGCTGTCACCGAACGGCCGGCGGTAGCACGCCTTGACGAGCATCGTCCCCGCGAAGGCGAGAACCGGGCCCAACAAACCCGTGACGAAGTGCGCCCCGAAGTTCTCAACGTCTCCGTCGAGGAAGACGACGATGTCGCCATCCCTCGCGGAAAGCCCCTCGCCCTTGCCGAGAGCTGAGGCCGTCGCCCCACCGGTCTTCGGCACCGACACGAGGCGCGCTCCTGCGGCGAGCGCGGTTCCGTCGTCGGACCGATCGTCGACCACGAGGAGCTCGTCGACGAGCCCGGCACCCTCGACGAGATCGCGATGGACGGTCCCGACGATGGCACCGACTGTCGCCTCCTCGTCATGAGCCGGAATGCAGACCGAGATCCGTCTGTCCTTCTTCATCGCCTTCAAGTCCTCGAGCGGGAAGTCCCCGTGGTGGTAGGAAGCGATCGGCGTCGTGACGTCGGGTGCGGCGGCCATGGTCGAAAGCCAGGTTACGGCCTGCGATGCGGCCGACCTCACCTCATCGTGGTCACCGAGCCGGGCCGGGCCCTTTGACGAGCGCCGGCCTGTCGTCCACACTTGAAGGCCAATCATCCAGAGCGGCCGAGGGATCGGGCCTTACGAAAGCCGCGACAACCAGTGCGAGCCTGCTTGGCCGTGCCAGGTGCCAATGCCCGAACGATGAGGAGGATCTCTTGGGTCATGTCGTCGGGCTTTGCTGTCGGGAGTGCGCGCACATGTACGCGGCCGCGGCCATACACGTGTGCGAGTTCTGTTTCGGGCCCCTCGAGGTCGCCTACGACCATGATGCCCAGCGGGGAACGGTCACGCGAGAGACGATCGCGGCCGGGCCCCCCAGCATGTGGCGCTACGCCGAGCTCCTGCCCGTCTCGGCCGAGTCGCCCGTGGACCTCGGGACAGGGTTCACGCCCCTCGTCCTCGCAAACCGCCTGGCCGCCGAGATCGGGCTCGGGGAGGTCTGGGTGAAGGACGACACCCGCAACCCGACGGGCTCGTTCAAGGACCGGGTGGTCGGCGTGGCGCTCACCAAGGCCCGCGAGCTCGGGTTCGAGATCGCCGCGTGTGCTTCGACAGGCAATCTCGCGAATTCGGTCGCCGCCCACGCCGCCCGGGCCGGCATGGAGTCGTTCGTGTTCGTGCCGCACGATCTCGAGGCCGTCAAGCTCATCACGACCGCAGTCTTCGGCGGGCACGTCGTGGCCGTCGACGGCAGCTATGACGACGTGAACCGTCTTTGCGCGGAGCTGGCGAGCGAGTTCACCTCCTGGGCGTTTGTCAACGTCAACATCCGGCCCTACTACTCCGAAGGTTCTAAGACGCTCGCGTTCGAAGTCGCCGAACAGCTCGGCTGGCAGCTCCCCGACCACGTCGTGGTCCCGATCGCCTCGGGGAGCCAGCTCACCAAGATCGACAAGGGGTTCCGTGAGCTCACCGAGCTCGGCCTCGTCGAGGCTGATCGCGAGGTCCGGATCTCCGGCGCCCAGGCGCAGGGCTGCGCGCCCGTGGCGACCGCGTTCGCCGATGGCGCCGACCATGTGCGGCCCGTCAAGCCCTCGACGATCGCCAAGTCGCTGGCCATCGGGAACCCGGCGGACGGCTGGTATGCCCTCGAAGTCGTTCGCCGCACAAGAGGTGCGGTGGCGGCAGTCACCGACGAGGAGATCATCGAAGGAATCCGCTTGCTGGCGCGCACCGAGGGCATCTTCGCTGAGACAGCGGGGGGCGTCACGGTAGCAACGCTCGCCAAGCTGGCCGCGGCCGGTATTGTCCGACCCGATGAGCGCGTCGTCATCTACATCACGGGGAACGGTCTCAAGACCGTGGAAGCACTCGCCGGCGCGGTCGGGCCGTCGGCAACAATCCCGCCCACGCTCCAAGCCGTCGCCGAGCTGCTGGACCGTGACGGCAAGCTGAGGGCGAGGAGACGATGAGCGTCACAGTCCGTATCCCTACCCAGCTTCGTCCCTTGACCGCGGGCGCGGGCGAGGTCCAGGTGGAGGCCCTGACCGTGCGCGAAGCGATAGACGCGCTCGAACGCGACCATCCGGGGTTGCGGGCGCGTCTGTTGGACGAGCAGGGCACGCTGCGGCGTTTTGTGAACCTGTTCGTCGCGGACGAGGACGTCCGCTTCCTGCAGGGCCTCGACACCGGTCTTCCCGCCGGCACGACCCTGTCGATCATCCCGGCCGTCGCCGGCGGCTGAGGACCAGGTGACAACCCTTGTTGAGCCCGGCGGCGTTCGTTGAGGCACGCAGGTGAGGTCCCGGCCGGCCGTCGGGCCGGACGCGTCTTCGAGGTGGGCGTTTAGGGGCGCAGTTGCGCGAGAGCGTGCGGCGTGGTTTGCTATTAGCACTCGCACCATGAGAGTGCTAACGGTTACGGATCCGTGCAGCCCAAGGAGGACATCCCCAAAATGCCGAAGTTGATCGCCTTCGACGAGCAGGCCCGCCGGGCCCTCGAGAATGGCATGAACCAACTCGTAGACGCCGTGAAGGTCACGCTTGGCCCAAAGGGTCGCAACGTCGTGCTCGAGAAGAAGTGGGGCGCTCCGACAATTACCAACGATGGCGTCTCCATCGCAAAAGAGATCGAGCTCGAAGACCCATGGGAGAAGGTCGGAGCAGACCTCGTGAAGGAAGTCGCGAAGAAGACCGACGACGTCGCGGGAGACGGAACGACCACCGCGACCGTCCTCGCGGGCGCCATGGTCCGCGAAGGACTGCGCAACGTAGCGGCCGGCGCGAACCCGATGTCGCTCAAGCGCGGCATCGAGGTCGGTGTCGAGACGGCGGTCGGCCGCCTGAAGCAACTTTCCAAGGAGATCGACTCCAAGGACCAGATCGCCCAGGTGGCATCGATCTCCTCCGCTGACGACGAGATCGGCTCGATGATTGCCGAGGCAATCGACAAGGTCGGCAAGGACGGCGTCATCACCGTTGAGGAGTCACAGACCTTCGGTATGGAGATGGAGCTGGTCGAAGGCATGCGCTTCGACAAGGGCTACATCTCGCCCTACTTCGTCACCGACCCCGACCGCATGGAGGCCGTCCTCGAGGACCCGTACATCCTCCTCGTGGGGTCGAAGGTCTCGGCGGTCCGCGACCTGCTCCCAGTGCTCGAGAAGGTCATGCAGACGGGCAAGCCGCTCATGATCCTGGCCGAGGACGTCGAAGGGGAGGCGCTTGCGACACTTGTCGTGAACAAGATCCGCGGCACGTTCCGCAGCACCGCCGTCAAGGCTCCCGGCTTCGGGGAGCGCCGCAAGGCGATGCTCCAGGACATCGCGATCCTGACCGGCGCCCAGGTGATCACCGAAGAGGTCGGCCTCAAGCTCGAGAACGTCGCTCTGGACCTGTTGGGTCGGGCCCGCAAGATCGTCGTCACCAAGGACGAGACGACCGTGGTGGAGGGCGCCGGGGACGACGCAGACATCAAGGGCCGGATCAACCAGATCAAGACCGAAATCGAGAACACCGACTCTGACTACGACCGGGAGAAGCTGCAGGAGCGCCTGGCGAAGCTCTCCGGCGGCGTCGCGGTCATCAAGGTCGGCGCCGCGACAGAGGTCGAGCTCAAGGAAAAGAAGCACCGCATCGAGGATGCCGTGTCCACGACGAAAGCGGCCATCGAAGAGGGCGTCGTCCCAGGTGGAGGCGTTGCGCTGCTCCGTTCGCAGCAGGCCATCCTGGAAGCTGCCGAGAAGCTCGAGGGCGACGAGGCGACAGGTGCCAGGATCGTGGCCCGCTCGGTCGAAGAGCCGTTGAAGCAGATCGCCGTCAACGCAGGCTTCGAGGGCGGCGTCGTGGTCGAGAAGGTCAAGGGCCTGAAGGGCGCCCACGGCCTCAACGCGCAAACCGGCGACTACGAGGACCTGTTCAAGGCGGGCGTGATCGACGCGGCCAAGGTGACCCGGTCCGCGCTGCAGAACGCGGCCTCGATCGCGGCCCTGTTCCTCACCACCGAGGCGGTCGTCGTCGACAAGCCCGAGGAGAAGGCCGCCGGCACGCCTCCGGGCGGTGGGATGGAAGACTACTGATCCCGATATCAAGGGGTCGTTGAAGTCGAAGACCACCGGGGACGCCCAGAGCGTCCCTGGTGGCGCGTTCGGGGGACGTTCAGCGCTTACGGCTGCCGGAGCCTTAGCCACGACGTCCCGGCGCCGGCGTCTCGGGCTGTCCGTAGACTCCACGCCGTGACTTCCGAGCCCCAGACGCCCGACGACTCACCGGTCAGCCCCACAACCGGGTGGGGCGTGCTGCACCTGTTCTGCAAACCGAGGCCAGGAGCCGAAGCCCGTTCGCTTCTTGCTGCGATCGAAATGGCGCAGAAGGACGACTGCCAGGTGGTGACCGCGGCGATGCTGGGACACAAGGCCGACGTCTGCGTTCTCGCGCTGGGTCCGGACCTGAGACGGCTCCGCCGGCTGCAGACCGAGCTGCAGACAGGCGGCCTCGACGTCGTCGACTCCTATGTGTCGCTGACGGAGGTGTCCGAGTACGCCGCCGGGGTGCCCGAGGAGATGAAGCAGGCTCGTCTGTACCCGACGCTTCCTCCGGACGGCAAGCCGGCCATGTGCTTTTATCCCATGTCGAAGCGTCGCGCCCCTGGTGCCGAGAACTGGTACGCGCTCGGTTTCGAGGACCGCATGGAGCTCATGCGAGGACACGGGACCGCAGGCCGCGAATTCCGTGGCCGGGTGCTGCAGCTCGTGACAGGCTCCACCGGGCTCGACGACTGGGAGTGGGGAGTCACCCTGTTCGGCGTCCACCCTGACGACCTGAAAGAGTGCGTGTACTCCATGCGATTTGACGAGGCCTCGGCACGTTACGCGGACTTCGGCCCCTTCTACACCGGCATGGTCGCTGAGCCGGCGGAAGTCTTGAGTGGCGTCGGCGTACTCTGACGCCGTGGCCGGACACGATCCCGCCGCGTCGACCGGGAGGGCGCTCGTCCGCCTGCAGGCCGTGCTGGCTTGCTCAGGGCGGCTCGTGGTGGCTTTTTCAGGCGGCGCTGACTCCGCGTTGGTCGCGGCGGTCGCCACCAGGCTCCTAGGGGCGGAGAAAGTGCTGTGCGCGACCGCCGTCTCGGCCTCTCTGGCACCGGAGGACCTGGCGCATTGCGCCCGGATCGCAGACGAGTGGGGTTTACGCTGGACAGCCGTAACGACAAACGAGCTCGACGACCCTGCCTATGTGCGCAATGATCTCGATCGTTGCTACCACTGCAAACGCGAGCTGATGGATGTGCTGATGCCCCTGGCTAACTCCGAGCAGGCAACAGTGGTGCTGGGTGTGAACCTCGACGACCTCAACGACCACCGGCCCGGCCAGAGGGCGGCCGCCGAACGCGGCGCCGCCTTCCCGCTCGTCCAGGCGGGCCTGGACAAGACAATGGTGCGTGAGGTGTCCAAGGCTCTCGGGCTGAGTACCTGGGACCGTCCGGCAGCTGCGTGCCTCGCGTCGAGGGTGCCGCACGGCACACCGGTCAGCCTGGGTGTCCTCGACCAGGTGGCCGTTGCGGAATCGGTTCTGCGGCACCTCGGATTCGGCGCCCTGCGGGTCCGACACTACGGCGAGCTCGCCCGTATCGAACTGCCGCTCAAGGACCTTGATCGTGCGATCGCAGTCCGTGAGGCGATCGTCGCGGCGGTACGGGGTGCGGGCTACCGCTACGTCACCCTCGATCTCGAGGGCCTGCGTTCGGGCAACCTCTCCGCGGCGGCCGCAGCTCGGGAAGGGATCGGCCGATGAACGAGCGCGTCCGCCTCACGTTCCCCGAGGAGCTGGTCCGCGAACCGGTGGTGGCCCAACTCGTCCGCCGTTTCGACGTCGAGCCGAACATTCGCAGGGCGAGCGTGGAGGCTCACCAGGGTTGGATCATCTGCGAGCTCGCAGGTGCTCCCTCGGCGATAGAAGGAGCCGTGGCCTGGCTCGAGGAGATCGGCGTCAGCGTCGACCGCCTCGGCGACGTCCTGGAGGGTTGACAGGCGGAGCCAACGACCGCTCCATCGTCTCCGGGGCTGCCAGGTCGCCTGGCTCCCGCGTCAGCGCCTTGTCGTCGGTGGTTCCTCGTTGCCCCGAGGACGAACCTGCCAGCCGCCGGTCGCAATCTGGCGGGGCTCGTAGAACACGCAACCTTCCGGGCACGCAAAAGGAACCATTTCAGCAACATCGAGCCGGCAGCGCTCGGTGCGCTCACCCGAGCGCACGGTCCGCATGACGTAGTGCCGGCAGTCCTCGTTGACGCTCATGTCACCCATGATCGCACTTGGGCGGTCGCGGCCCTGCCGGGCGTGATGGCAGCATTAGGGTCAAGCGTGTGAGTGACGTGCCGGCGTCGACTCGGGACCTCGTCCGGTGGGGAGAGACCCTCGCCGCCATCGCAAGGACGGGTCTCGCCTTCACCAAGAACCTCTACGAGCAGGAGCGCTACCAAGAGATCCTGAAAGTGGCTGGCGACATCCGCGCCGCCGCCGCTTCGGCGCTGGCACGCGACGGCCAGCCGGTGGCGACACGCGAGGCGGACAAGCTCATCGTCGAGTGGATGGAGGACGTACGTCAGGGCGTCGCCGGTTACGTGACGCCCAAGGTCGCGATCGGGGCGATCGTCGGTAATGACGAGGGCCAGATCCTGCTCGTGCAGCGGGCGGACTCGGGAGCCTGGCTCTACCCGACAGGATGGGCTGATGTGGGCTACTCGGCCGCCGAGGTCGCCGTGAAGGAAGTTCTCGAAGAGACCGGCATCGCCGTCGAGCCCGTCCGTCTGGTCATGGTCCTGGACGGCCTTCGGCTCGGTTTCACCCAGGTACCCCTCTACTCGCTCGTCTTCCAGCTCCGACCCGTGGGCGGCTCGCTGCGGGCACACCCCCTCGAGTGCGCCGATGTCGGCTGGTTCAGCGAGGACTCCCTCCCCGCCCCTCTCGCCAATGCCGGCGTGTGGAGCGAGCACGCATTCGCTGCGATACGGGGCGACTCGGTCGGGGTTCTCTTCGACTGGCCCCGAGGGCGGATCTGGCGGCGGTGACGACCACAGGGCGTCCGGACAGACTCGAACTTCACTTCCGCCCTTGAGGCGCCTGGATACACTCCCAGCATGAAAGCCGACGGCGTCGTTGTGGATCGTGTCTCAGAAGTCACCGACGACCTCGTGGAGGTCATGGCACGCCTGGTGCCGCAACTGTCCTCGGCCGCGGTGTCGCCTGGTCGCGCCGGGCTCGAGGAGATCGTGGCCTCGCCCGCGAGCACGCTCTTGATCGCCCGGCTCGGCTCCCACGACGCCGCCATCGTCGGCACGACGACGCTCATCGTCTACAGGATCCCGACCGGGCTGCACGCCGTCATCGAAGATGTCGTCGTCGACGAGTCCGCCCGTGGCCACGGAGTGGGCGCCGAGTTGGTCTCCCAAGCCGTCCAGGTCGCCCGCGAACGAGGAGCCCTCCACGTCAACTTGACGTCGCGAGCCTCGAGGGAAGCGGCAAACCACCTCTACGCGAAGGCCGGTTTCGTGCGGCGAGAGACGAACGTCTACCGGCTGAACTTGAGCTGATCGACTCCGTCGTCGGACGTGACGACCTGGACGGCGGCCTCGGCGGCGCTCTCCAGGTCCTCCACGCTCTTCTCGTCCCTCTCGCCCGAGACGGCAAGGGTGACAAGGCCGACAACAACGCCTGCAAAGCCCGCTATCCGCAGTCCGAGCGGACCGGCGGAGGTGGGCAGATGCTCGTTGAACAGCAGGGTGCCCACCGCGATCACATAGGCGGTGGACGTGACGATGTTCACCGGTGACACGACCGCCGCCGAGCAGCGTTGCAGGCCGGTCTGGAACAGCACGAGGCCGGTCGCCATGGTGACGGCGAGCACGTACAGATCGGGCGAAGTGATCAGGTGCGGCACCGCACCCATGAGGCCCCAACGCTGGACGTAGGTCGCAGCCGACTTGAGCCCGAGCCCGGCCACGCCGTAGAGAAGGCCGGCGGCCACACCGAACAGCGGACCTCGCAGGTGCCGGAACCGGCGCTCGGAGGCGTGGGCCCGGTCCGCTATCACGAAGACAACGAGACCGACAACAGAAGTCGGGATCGCGGCGCACAGGAAGTAAGCCAGGCGAGCCGGGCCGCCTGCGTGGTCGACACGCGTGTCGATCGACAGGCCCAGCAGTACGAGCGCGATGACGATCGTCGCGAGCGCGAACCACTCCACCGGCCGCAGGCGGTCACGCAGCACGAAGTGCGACAGCACGAGCAGGAGGACGATCCCGGAGGCGAAAACGGGCTGAGCCACCGAGATCGGTGCCAGGGACAAGGCGAGACCCTGGCATACGAGGCCGCCCAGCAAGCAGGCGCAACCCCACAGCCACTGCTGCGAGGAGCACAGGGTTCGGAGCATCGCCCAGAAGTGGCGGGCGTGAATCTCGGGCAGCCGCCGGAGAGCGACCTTCTCCACGACCGTGCCGGTGCCGGTGAGCACCGCCGACACTGCCGCGATGGCGATCCCTGCCGAAGTGTGGGCGTCCAGGCTCACATCGGCCGCCGGGCGGAAGCCAGGAGAATGGACGAGAGGCTGGGCGTGCGGCAGAGCAGGCGATCGAGCGGGCGAAATGGCCGGGGAACGTCCTGGTAGGGGGCGCCCGTGATGTCGATTTCGACGAATCCGGCTGCAGCGAGAATCTCCTGGAGCGCCCGGCGGGTGAAGATCCGCAGGTGTCCGACCACATCGCAACCCGGCCGCCCGTAGATGGCGTGCAGGCTCACCTCGGTGAAGGCGGGCTGAATGCCGAACGCGAGCAATACCCGGTTGTACCAAGCCGCCAGATTTGGCGTCGACAACAGCAACCTCCCGCCGGGAACGAGCACACGTCCTGCTTCTGCGAGCGCAGCATCTGTGTCCACCAGATGTTCGATCAGCTCGCTCATGATGACCACGTCCACGCTGCTGTGAGCCAGAGGTAGGCCGAAGCCGTCCACTGCCGCACGAGCCACGGAGACGCCGCGTCGCCGCGCGCGATCGAGCGCGGTGCACGACCAGTCGAGGCCGATGATAGTGACATCTGTCCCCGGCGTCTCATCGCACCGGGCTTTGGCGACAGCCGTCGCCATGCCGTCGCCACAGCCCACGTCCACGACCACGAGCGGCCGGGGCGACGACGACGCGATCGCGGCGAGCATGGTGGCTTGCATCTGGGCCCGCTCCAATCCCGAGCTGAGGGTCGTCGCCGGGTCCTCATAGAGACGTTGGAGAGAGCGTTCCGTCATCGCCGCCGGCCCCTGACCAAGCGGCTTCCCGGGCCGCTTGGCGCGCCCGGCGCCGCGGCGTAAACGCCGCGTGTTGCCGTCGCGGATCGCTCTGCAGTCAACGGGCTCCCCTTACGAACGTCTGGGCCCACCTCCGGGCTCTCCGCCCTCAAGGGGCGCCCGGCATGCTAGTTGCCCGGGGGCGGACAGGTTCGGTCAGCCGGCTCGGACGACACCACCGCGTAGTGCGCAAGGCGATCGGCCTGCCCCGGAGTCAGGGTCTCCCGGCACTGCCATAGGATGTGGCGACTAGAACTAAGGGTCATCGCAAGACCGGGCTCCAACGACGTCAGCCTGGCACCGAGCCGAACGGAGGTGGAGGTCGTGGTGGAGAGCGTGACGATCACGGATAACCGCAACGGTCAGTCGATCGAGATCCCAATCGTCGACGGCGGAGTAGCAGCAGACCAGTGGAGCAAGCTCCTTCCCGGCGTCTGGTTCTACGACCCGGCATTCATGACGACGGCTGCAGCCGAGAGCGCGATCACCTTCGTGGACGGGGAGAAGGGGATCCTCGAGTACCGCGGTTACCCGATCGAGCAGCTGACGAACCAGTCCACCTACCTCGAGGTGGCATACCTCCTGCTCAACGGCGAACTACCGACTGCCGCCGAAGCCGAGAAGTGGGTGCAGGAGATCACTTACCACACGTTCATCCACGAGAGCATGCGCAAGAGGTTCCTCGAGGGCTTCCACTACGACGCCCACCCCATGGGGATCCTCGTCTCGGCGATCGCGGCGCTTTCGACGTATTACCCAGACGCGAAGAACATCTTCGATCCTGCCGTGCGTCACAAGCAGATCATCCGGCTGATCGCGAAGATGCCGACGCTCGCGGCGGCGGCACACCGCTACAGCGTCGGAATGCCCTTCGTCTACCCCGACAATTCGCACGACTTCCCGTCCAATTTCCTGTCGATGGTGCTCAAGACACCGGAGTCCCGCTTCGATGCGGACCCCATCTTCGTGCGGGCTATGGACGCTTTGTTCATCTTGCATGCTGATCATGAGCAGAACTGCTCGACGGCTGCGCTGCGCGTCGTCGCCTCGTCGCAGGTCGACCCTTACTCGGCATGTGCCGCAGCTTGCGCTGCCCTCTACGGGCCCCTGCACGGCGGTGCGAACGAGGCTGTCATCCGGATGCTCACCGATATCGGCAACCTCGAGAACGTCCCTGACTTCGTCCGCTCCGTGAAGGAGGGCCACGGCCGCCTGCAAGGGTTCGGCCATCGCGTCTACAAGAACTACGACCCCCGGGCGAAGATCATCCGTGACATCGCTTACGAAGTCTTCGAAGTCACGGGCAAGAACCCGCTCCTCGACATCGCGCTCAGGCTCGAGGAGGTCGCGCTCGCCGACGAGTACTTCATCTCCCGCAAGCTGTACCCGAACGTCGACTTCTACTCCGGGCTCATCTACCAGGCCATGGGCTTCCCGGTCGAGATGTTCCCGGTGCTGTTCGCTGTCCCGCGCGTGGCGGGATGGGTGGCGCACTGGACCGAGATGCTCGAGCACAACACGAAGATCGCCCGGCCGAGGCAGCTCTATGTCGGGCACCGGCGTCGCGACTACGTGCCCATGTCGTCTCGATAGCCACGACCGCTCGCAGGCGGTTCCGACAACCGTCTGCGCCGGGTGACGACCGAAACCTTCCAGGCAACGAGCTGGGTTCGGCTATCGCCGCAGCAGCCGCCGGGACCGTTCAGCCGACTTATAAAGCCCGCTGGCGCGCGACTTCGAACATGGCGACGGCTCCGGCGGCCGAGACGTTGAGCGAGTCGATGGCACCGTGCAGAGGGATCCGCGCGAGCACGTCGCAACGTTGACGCGACAGCGGCGACAGCCCTCGCCCCTCGGCCCCGATCACGAGCGCGACCGGCCGGGCCCCCAGGCCGAGGTTGAACACCGGCTCGGGCCCACGTTCATCGAGACCGACTGTCCAGACCCCGAGACGCTCCAACTCCTGGAGCGCCCCCGGCACCCCGGGAACCACGGCGATGCTGACGTGTTCGATGGCACCCGCGGCAACCTTGGTGACCGTCGGGGTGACGTGAGCGCTCCGGTGGCGAGGCAACACGACCCCGGTCACACCCGCGCACTCGGCACTGCGCAACAGAGCGCCGAGGTTCTGCGGATCGGTGACACCATCTACCACGACGAGGAATGCCATCTTCCCCGCCTTGGCCCGCCGGCCCGCCTGCTCCGGGCTGCCGCTTTCAGCGGGCGTCAGGTCGCCGCCCTCTGGCCTTCCCTCCTCGGCCTCGGCGTCGGCGGTTTCGCCACCTTCGGGTTCGATCTCCGCAATGCGGCCGCGAGTGTTCGGGGATGTGGCGGCAGCGGGCATCAAGCCGACCAGGTCGGAAAGATCGGCCTCGGTCAGGGGCTCGGCAAAAGCGATCACGCCCTGAGGCGCTTCGGACGCCTGGACCTGTTGGATCTGGCGTTGGCTCACAAGCCGCACAGGGACGTGACCTGCCCGGGCAAGCGACTGGATCTCACGCAGAATCGCGGCCGGATCCGTACCCTCCATCATCCAGACCTCGTGCACTGGCCTCCGCTGGGCGGCAAGCAGTTCCCGCACAGCCTGACGGCCCTCGACCTGGTCACCCCCAAGTTCACGCCGCTCCTTCGCAGAACCACGCCCGGTGGCCGATTCGGTACCCCGTCCGCCGCGGGCGAAAGGCTTGCTGGGACCACCTGAACTTCTCCGGGCCGGCGTCGGCCTCTTCGAGCCACCTGACAGGGTTGATCCGCGACCCGATGGCGCCGGGACTTTCAGGTTCCCGCCTGCGAACTCTCCCCTTGCGGCCGGTTCCGGCCTCGGCGCCCGCGGTGGCCTCGGCCAGAGGTTGCGACCGGTAGTGGCGGCGCGGCCGATCGAGCTCAGGAGCGGCCCAGAATCCGAGTCGCTTTGTGCTTCCTCCTCCCGGTGCATCCCGGGACCGCCGCGCCTCGAAGCCGCAGGGCCGTCACGTCGGGGCGCCGGCCGATCCCATCCACCGCTCGACGAAGGGCGGCCACCCTCTCGCTGGGATGAAGACCTGAATGCTTGTGCCCTACGACCTGGAACGGCGTCCCTGTCGACAGCCTGTCTGGCACCCCGATAGCGCGAACCGCTGGGATCGGAGCCCACGGACGGAGCCGGGCCGGCGGAACCGGAGGGGCTGCGGCCACGGTAGGAGCCGCCCGCGCTCGAGCTCTTGTAGGGGGCGCCTGAGCCTCGGTAACCACTGGCGCCGGCTCCTCGAGCCGCGCCGGTGCTGGGCGAGGAGCGATAGCCGCCGGATGAGCAGCGATAGCCCGAGCCCGAAGAGGTGACGCCACCAGCCGGCCGGCCGCGACCTCCGGCACCGCCGGCGCCCCGCCCGGCGCCGAAGCGATCCCGGGATGCGCTCGAGCTTGGGAAAGCGGCGCGTCCAGCGCCCGCTCGGGGCCCTCCTGGGCGAGGTCCATCCGGTTCCCGCGCTCCGGCGCGACCCGCGCCCGTTCCACGGTTGCCCGCAGCACGCCCGCTGGAGCTGCGAGGACCGCGGGACGTGCCTTCTCCTTTGTCGCCTTCTGGCATCACTAACCGATCTCTTCGAGCAGCGCGGTGGCAAGGCAGGCAATACCCTCGACGCGCCCCAGGCTCCCGAGCCCTTCTGGTCGGGTCGCCTTCACGTGCACGGGGCCTGCCGCCGCCGCGCTGAGCCGCTCCATCATGATCTCACGCGCAGGGCCGATCCGGGGCGTCTCGCAGATCACGGTGCAGTCCGCGTTCGCGAGCCGCAGGCCGACCCCCATGACAAGCGACGCCACTTGTGCAAGCAGCGCGAGGCTGTCGGCTTCAGCCCACCGCTGGTCTGTGTCGGGAAAGTGGGCGCCGAGGTCTCCGAGCGCCGCCGCCCCGAGCATGGCGTCTGCCACGGCGTGTGCGACGACGTCGGCGTCGCTGTGACCAGTAAGGCCCGCCTCCGCCTCAAAACGGACCCCTCCCAGCACGAGCACCCTTTCCCGGTCCTCGCCGGAAGCAAAGCGATGCTGGTCGAAGCCGATGCCTACGCGCAGCTTGGGGGTCACCGACTGTTCCACTTCTCTGCAGCCGCGAGATCGTCGGGCGATGTCAGTTTGAGATTGTGGTACTCGCCCGGGACCACCGCGACGGTCAGGCCGAGAGCCTCGAGCAGGCCGGCATCGTCCGTCGCCTCCGGTGCGCCGGCGTGGGCACGCCGCAGCGCCTCGGCGCGGAACGCTTGTGGCGTCTGCACGGCCACGAGCTCGCTGCGGTCGAGGGTCTCCACGACGCGATCGCCCCGAACCCGCTTGACAGTGTCCGCGACGGCGAGGCCTGGCACGGCACCGTCGGCGCCTGCGACGACAGCGTCGACCACGGCGCGAAACAACTCCCGCGACGCGAGCGGCCGGGCGGCGTCGTGGACGACGACGATGTCAGCGTTCTCAGGCACGGCGGCCAGGCCTCGGCGGACCGAGGAGGCTCGGGTCGGTCCTCCGGAGATCACGCGATCGGCACCCTTGCCGATGCCGGGGTTCCCGAGAAACGATTCCGGTACGACGGCCACGACGCCACGGGCGACCGAGCGCGCTGCGTCGAGGCTCCACTCGATCACAGGCCGGCCACCGAGGGCGGCGAACTGCTTGGGTTGACCGAATCGCCGTCCTTGACCGGCGGCGACAACGATCACCCAGACCTCGACGCCCACGCGCCGGTTGCGCACCCTGCGCTAGGGCAGAGCGGCGTTGAGGCGCTCCTCCGCCTCGGCCTCGCTCACGCCGATCGCGAACGTCAGCTCGGAAACGAGGATCTGTCGCGCCCGCGTGAGCATCCGCTTCTCGCCTGCGGAGAGGCCTCGGTCCTTGTCGCGGATCGAGAGGTTCCGAACCACTTCTGCGACCTGGTAGATGTCGCCCGACTTGAGCTTCTCGACGTGGTTCTTGTAGCGACGAGACCAGTTGGTAGGCATCCGCGCCTCCTTCTTGCCAAGGACCGCGAAGACCTCCTCCACTTCCTCGTCGTTGATCACCTCTCGAAGCCCGACCTCTGCTGTGTTGTCGGACGGCACCATCAGCGTGAGATCGCCGTAGGCGAGCCGGAGTACGAGGTACTCGCGTTTCTCGCCGAAGGCCTCTCGCATTTCCCGCCGCTCTACGACGGCGGCACCGTGATGGGGATAGACAACCTTGTCCCCGACATCAAACAATGGAACTCCTCACGAAACGAGGGAAGGTGGGGTCCTCACCAGGGTACGGACGTCGCGGCCATCGCTCAACTCGGGACTGTCGCCGGCCTCGGTCCTAGGACGCGATCTGGCGGCAGGAACCACACCAAGCAATAGCCGGACTGCCTCCAAGAGGGTACCTGCTCTGAGCAGCTCCAGTTCCGTCGGCCCATCGGGGGCGGACTGAGGCACGACGGCACGACGGAAGCCGAGCCTCGCCGCCTCGGCGAGGCGGCGCTCGGCCGCCTGCACCCGCCGCAGCTCACCGGCCAGCCCCACCTCACCGCAGGCGACCACGTCTTCTCCGATGGCGATCCCTGTCACCGCCGAGACCAGGGCCAACGCGATGCCAAGATCGGCAGCGGGCTCGTTTACGCGAAGACCACCAACGGTGGAAACGAACACGTCCGAGGTGCCGAGGGCCATGTGGCACCTCCGTTCCAGCACGGCGAGCAGCAGGGCGAGCCGACCGCCCACCACGCCTTGTGCGACTCTCCTCGGCACTGCGGAAGTCTGGGGCCCGACGAGCCCTTGGACCTCGATGATGAGCGGCCTGCGCCCCTCGAGCACGGGCACAGCGATGCTGCCGGGCACGCCGCGGCGGCGGTCCCCGAGCAATAGGGCGCTCGGGTCCACAAGGCCCCTGAGACCGGTCTCGGTCATCTCGAAGATCCCGAGCTCGCCGGTGGGCCCGTAGCGGTGCTTGGAGGCCGAGAGCAGGCGGAGGGACTGGTGACGGTCGCCGTCGAACGACAGCACGGTGTCGACGATGTGCTCGAGCGTGCGCGGGCCTGCGAGCCCCCCCTCTTTGGTGACATGGCCCACCAACAAGGTGGCGACGCCGAAGGACTTCGCGTAGCGCACGAGACGGGTGGCGCACTCACGCACCTGGCTGGGTGACCCGGCCTGGGACCCGCACGCGGAGTCGGACACGGCTTGGATCGAGTCGACGACAAGGACCGATGGCTCCAGTTGGCCTGCAGCACTCATGACGACGTCGAGGTCCGTCGTCGCGAGCACGAAGCAACCCTCGACCGCCGCGCCGAGTCTTTCGGCGCGGCGCCGCACCTGCTCGCCGGATTCCTCCGCCGCGATGAGCAGGGACGTCCTCCCCTGGGCCGCGAGGCTCGCGAGCGCCTGCAGAACAAGCGTGGACTTGCCGACGCCCGGCTCGCCGCCGAGCACCGTCACCGAGCCGGCAACGAGACCACCACCGAGAACCCGGTCCAGCTCGCCGATCCCGGTCGCCGCAGCGATGGCGCCGTCCGCGCTGATCGAACCCAGGGGCAGTGCGGTCGCGTTCATCCCCGACCCGCAGGAGACCGCCGAGTCCGCCGCCCGGCCCGGGAGGACACCCGTGGCGAGCGGCGCCACGAGCTCCTCCACGAGGGTGTTCCATTCGCCACAGGCCGGACAGCGTCCGGACCAGCGAGGCGAACCATGCCCGCATGCCTGGCAGCGGTGGATCGACTTCGGTCGCGTCATGTTTCGAAGTTACGAGCCGGGTGTCACATTCCGATCCGGCGACGCCTGCCGGCCGAGTTGCTCAGGAGTCGGCGCCGGCTCCTGCGAACTCGACAGCCGGGGGCTCGAAGCCCTCGATGGCGCGGAACACGAGAGCGCCGTCCTCCTCGTCGACGATCACGGTCTCGCCCACACGGAATTCCTTCCAGAGGATCTTCTCCGAAAGCGGGTCCTCTACGAGCTGCTGGATCGAGCGGCGCAGGGGTCTCGCCCCGAGCTCAGGCGCGTAACCCCTCTGGGCCACGAACCGCTTGGCTGCGAGGGTGAGCTCCAGTCCTATGCCTTGGCCCTCGAGCTGGTCGCGAACCCGGCGAATGAGAAGCTCCACGATCTCGACCACCTCGTCCATGGTCAGCTCGTGGAACACGATGACCTCGTCGATCCTGTTCAGGAACTCGGGCCGGAAGTGGTTCTTGAGCGCCTCCTGCACACGCTGCTTCATCCGCTCGTAGGTCACCGACTCACTCGACTTCTGGAAACCGAGGGACAGCTTGCGCAGGTCCGAGGTCCCGAGGTTCGAGGTCATGATCAACACCGTGTTCTTGAAGTCGACCGTGCGTCCCTGGGCATCGGTGAGACGACCGTCCTCCAGGATCTGCAGGAGCGTGTTGAAGATGTCCGGATGTGCCTTCTCGATCTCGTCGAACAGCACGACCGCGAACGGCTTGCGCCGGACGGCTTCTGTGAGCTGGCCGCCCTCCTCGTAACCGACGTAGCCAGGGGGCGATCCGACGAGCCGGCTCACGGTGTGCTTCTCCATGTACTCACTCATGTCGAGCTGGATGAGCGAGGACTCGTCCCCGAAGAGCAGCTCTGCGAGAGTCTTGGCGAGCTCGGTCTTGCCCACACCGGTCGGGCCGAGGAAGATGAACGACCCGCTCGGGCGCTTGGGGTCCTTGAGGCCGGCACGGGTGCGGCGGATCGCGCGTGACAACGCGTTGATCGCGTCCTCCTGGCCGACGACCCGCTTGTGCAGGTCCTCTTCGAGGCGCAGAAGACGCGCCGTCTCCTCCTCTGTGAGCTTGTAGACCGGGATCCCGGTCCAGTTCGCGAGAACCTCGGCAATGACGTCCTCGTCGACGACATCGAAGAGCTCTTCGCCGGCGGAACGCCACGAGACGTTCAGCGCCGCCTTGCGTTCGAGCGCGTCGCTCTCCTTGTCGGCGAGCTTCTTCGCCTCCTCGAAGTTCGACCGCCCGATGGCGGCGTCCTTGTCGTGACGGATCTTGGACAGCTCCTCGTCGATCTTGCGGTGCTCGGGTGGAGTGGACATCCGGCGGATCCGCAGACGTGAGCCCGCCTCGTCGATGAGGTCGATCGCCTTGTCGGGGAGGAAACGGTCCGAGATGTAGCGGTCGGCGAGGTTTGCGGCGGCAACGAGGGCCTGGTCGGTGATCGTCACCTGGTGATGCTTCTCGTACCTGTCGCGAAGTCCTCTCAAGATCTCGATCGTGTGGGCCAGGGTCGGTTCCTCGACCTTGATCGGCTGAAAACGCCTTTCGAGTGCGGCGTCTTTCTCGAGGTGCTTGCGGTACTCGTCGAGCGTCGTCGCTCCGATTGTCTGGAGCTCGCCGCGCGCGAGCATCGGCTTGAGGATGGAGGCGGCGTCGATGGCGCCCTCGGCCGCTCCCGCGCCGACGAGGGTGTGGAGCTCGTCGATGAACAGGATGATGTCCCCGCGCGTGCGGATCTCCTTCAGGACTTTCTTGAGCCGCTCCTCGAAGTCGCCCCGGTAGCGGCTGCCTGCAACGAGCGCGCCCAGGTCGAGGGTGTAGAGCTGCTTGCCCTTCAGGGTCTCGGGGACGTCGTCATCGACGATCTGCTGGGAGAGGCCCTCGACGATGGCGGTCTTTCCGACACCAGGCTCGCCGATGAGAACCGGGTTGTTCTTCGTGCGCCGCGACAGGACCTGCATGACCCGCTCGATCTCCCGATCACGACCGATGACCGGATCGAGCTTGTGCTCACGCGCGAGCTGGGTCAGGTTCCGCCCGAACTGGTCGAGCAGAGGCGACCCGGCGGGGCTGTCCGAGCTCGTGGCTCCCGGCGCAGTTGTCGCGCCCTCACGTCCCTGGTACCCGGAGAGGAGCTGGATCACCTGCTGGCGCACGCGGGTCAGATCGGCGCCCAGGCTGACGAGAACCTGGGCGGCGACACCCTCGCCCTCGCGCACCAGGCCGAGCAGCATGTGCTCGGTGCCGATGTAGTTGTGACCGAGTTGCAGCGCCTCGCGGAGGGACAGCTCGAGAACCTTCTTCGC
>Ga0187880_1000544_pt1 | contig 31269 bp, 26 predicted proteins | sample June2016WEW_19_4_FD_132998 | JGI IMG/M metagenome (GOLD analysis project Ga0187880, IMG submission 132998) | Peatland microbial communities from SPRUCE experiment site at the Marcell Experimental Forest, Minnesota, USA - June2016WEW_19_40 | ecosystem: Environmental > Terrestrial > Soil >... | reverse complement strand
GGCCGACCGCAACGTGGAAGTCGCCGATGCGGTGATCGACGGCCCCAAGTCGATCGTCTACGACCAGGCCGAGAACCGCCTTCACGCCCAAAAGGCCGTGATGGCGCTGACGATGAGCTGAGGAAAAACCCAATGGAACCCTTGTTCAAGACTCCCGGAACGGCCGTCGTCGCAATCGGGGGCAACTCGCTCATCAAGGACAAGCAGCACCAGACCGTGGCAGACCAGTACATCGCCGCCCAGGAGACATGCCGTCACATCGTCGCCATGATCCAGGAGGGTTGGAACGTCGCCATCAGTCATGGCAACGGCCCGCAGGTGGGGTTCATCCTTCGGCGCTCTGAGCTTGCCGCCCACGAGATGCACGAGGTCCCGTTGGACGTCTGCGGCGCGGACAGCCAAGGCGCGATCGGGTACGCGTTGCAGCAGAACCTCTGCAACGAGTTCCGCCGGCTCGGTGTGAATCGCGAGGCCGCAACGGTCATCTGCCAGACAGAGGTGGCCGCTGACGACCCGGCGTTCAAGAACCCGACAAAGCCCATCGGCGGGTTCATGGACGAGGAGCAGGCCGAACGGCGCCGCAAGGAGGGCTGGGACATCGTCAACGACGCGAACCGGGGTTACAGGCGAGTCGTGGCATCGCCTCAGCCCCTCCGCATCGTCGAGCTTCCCGCCATCCGGGCCCTGATCGCGGCCGGGATCGTCGTGATCACGGTCGGCGGCGGCGGGATCCCGGTGGTTGCGGATGCAGACGGCAACCTCAAAGGTGTCGCCGCAGTCATCGACAAGGACCTGGCGTCGGCATTGCTGGCCAACAACTTGGGGGCTGACCTTCTCATCATCTCGACGGCAGTCGAGAAGGTGGCGCTGAACTTCGGCAAGCCCGACGAGAAGCTGGTCGACCACCTCACCCTCGCCGAGGCCAAGCAGCACCTGGCCGAGGGTGTGCACTTTGCCGCCGGCAGCATGGCGCCGAAGATCCAGGCGGTCGTCAACTACCTGTCCAACGGTGGCACCTCGGCGATCGTGACGAACCCGGAGAACGTCGCCCGGGCGCTGCACGGCGAGACAGGGACTTTGTTCACGCTGGATTGAGGGTTTCGTGACGGAAGGCCCCATGAAACAGGGCCTTCCGTCACTTCGCATCGCGGCGGCTAAGCCTCAAGGTGGAACCGGTACTCTGGGACCTTGGGCAACACCTCGGTCCGCAGGGCACCGGGCCGGCCGGTGACAGGGGGAGAACAGGTGATGACGCAGTTCACGCTGAACGGAAAGCCGGTGGAAGTCGGCGATCATCCCCACCTTCTTGCCGCCCTGCGCGAGGAGCTCGGCGTGACGTCCGCCAAGGACGGCTGCTCCCCGTCGGGCCAGTGCGGATGCTGCACGGTGCTGATCGACGGCAAGGCGTCTGTGAGCTGCCTGATATCGCTCGACAAGGCGGCCGGGAAGTCCATCACGACCCTGGAAGGCTTCGACGACGCCGAACGCGAGCGCTTCGCTGCCGCCTTTGCCGCCGCCGGGGCGCTCCAGTGCGGCTTTTGTACCCCGGGCATCCTCGTGCGGGTAAAGGCACTGATCGACAAGAAGGGCTCGGCTCTCACGCGTGAAGAGGCGGGCCGCTTTCTTGGTGCTCACTTGTGCCGGTGCACCGGATACACCAAGATCCTCGACGCGGTGGAGGTATTGGCCCGCGGCGAATCACCGCAGGCGGTCTTGCCGGGAGGTGTCGGGACGCGCGGTGCCAGGTACCAGGGCATCGATCTCGCGCTCGGGGATCGCGGCTACGTCGACGACTTGAGGGTCACCGGCATGTTGCACGGGGCGCTGCGGCTTGCCGACCACGCCAGAGCCGACGTGGTCGGCATCGATACGACTGCAGCACGCGCCCTGCCCGGTGTCGAGGCCGTGTTCACTGCTGCGGACCTGCCGGGCGATCTGCGCGTCGGGATCATCCACACCGACTGGCCAGTGTTCATCCCCGAAGGCGGTCGTACGTCGTATCTGGGTGACGTTCTCGCCATAGTCGTCGCCGACTCCAAGCAGACCGCACGGGAGGCGGCCAAGCTCGTCGAGGTCTCCTACCGCCCGCTGCGCCCGTTGACCGATGCGATCGCCGCCATTGACGATCCCGAGAACGCCGTATGGGAGCTTGAGGGCAACGTCTTGTCCCGTTCGGTTTACAAGCGCGGCGACGTCGACTCTGCGCTCGCCGCCTCGGCCCACACTGTGCACGAGGTGTTCCAGACCCAACGGGTCGAGCACGCCTTCTTGGAGCCGGAGTCGACACTGGCTGTGCCAGGCCCGGAGGGGACTTTGAAGGTCTACTCGGGCGGCCAGGGCGTCTGGGACGACCGCAACCAGATCGCGGCCTTGCTGGCCGTCGACGCGCAGAAGATTGTCGTCGAGCAGGTGTCCAATGGGGGCGCGTTCGGTGGCAAGGAGGACATGTCGAACCAGGGTCAGACCGCGCTCGCCGCCTTCTTGTTGCAAAAGCCGGTGAAATGCACCCTGTCGCGCGAGGAGTCGTTCCTGCTCCACCCCAAGCGGCACCCCATCCGGATGGAGTACTGGGTCGGCTGCGACGACGACGGCATGCTCACCGCTTTGAAGGCGCGGATGATAGGGGACTCCGGGCCGTACGCATCAGTGGGCATGAAGGTCCTCGAACGCGCCGCCGGGCACGCTTCGGGCCCCTACCGCCTCCCTGTGATCGACGTTGAGGCCATTGCGGTGCGGACAAACAACTCGGTTTGCGGCGCGTTCCGCGGGTTCGGTGCCAACCAGGCGCAGTTCGCGATGGAGGGGGCGATCGACCGCCTCGCGGCCGAGGTCGGCATCAGTGCCTTCGAGATGCGTTACCGCAACGCCGTGACGCCGGGAGTGGTCTGGGGGCCCGGACAGGTAATGGACGACGGGTCGCTCGGCGCGCGGGCGTGCCTGGAGGCCATCAAGCCCGTTTACGAACAGGCGGTGGCGGAGGGCAAGGCGGTGGGCCTCGGCTTCGGGCTCAAGAATTCCGGGCTCGGGAACGGCTTCTTGGAGATCATCAAGGCGGTCGTCCGCTTCTCCGAGGACGGCGGTGTGGAGGTTCGCCACTGCTGGACGGAGATGGGCCAAGGTGTCCACACGGTCGCGCTCCAGGTGGCGGTCGAGGAGCTCGGCGTCGACGCGGACCGTGTCCGGGTCGTCGTCGACACGACGCGCGAGCTCGGTGCCGGCCAGACGACGGGCTCTCGCGGGACGGTGATGGGAGCGGGTGCGGTCGCCGACGCCTGCCGGCGCGCCATCGCGGACGGGTGCCTGCCGGGTGTCGACTACGAGGGTGAGTACCGCGTCGACTGGACGAACTCCCTGGATGAAGGTTTGGAGAACCCGGTCATCCACGCCGTGTTCTCCTATGCTGCCCAGCTCGTGGTCATTGACCGCGAGACAGGGAGCATCGACAAGGTGGTCGCGGTCCACGACGTGGGGCGGGCCGTCAACCCCCTCCTGTGCGAGGGCCAGGTCCAAGGTGCCGTGCACATGGGACTTGGTTACGCGCTCTCGGAGGAGTTCCCCTGTGACGAGGAGGGGCGACCACAGAACATGACGCTTCGGAGCCTCGGGATCATCCGGCCGAAGGACGTGCCACCGATCGAGGTCATTCTCGTGGAGGCGCCCCAGCCCAGGTCCCCCTATGGGATCAAAGGCGTGGGGGAGATCGGCTTGGTGCCGACAGCCGGAGCCGTGGCCGGCGCGCTGCACGACCTCGACGGGCTCTGGCGCTCGACACTGCCGATGCACCTGCCGGTCGGCGCGGCTGCGACCGCCGCGGACGACTGAGCGCCTCCATGGCCGCTGCGGATGCTGGCCCCTCCGAGCCGGGAGTGACCAGGGGACTGGTCTGCGGGCACCACCACCTCTACTCGGCGCTGGCCCGCGGGATGCCCGCGCCGCCGCGCACGGCGCGCAATTTCGCTGAGATCCTTGAGCTCGTGTGGTGGCGGCTCGACTGCGCCCTCGACCTCGAGATGGTCAGGTGGTCGGCGATGCTGGGGGCGCTCGAGGCCCTCGAGCGGGGCACGACGGCGATCATCGACCATCACGCCTCCCCGAACGCCATCGAGGGCTCTCTGAGCGTCATCGCAGACGCATGTGCCGAGGTCGGAGTCCGCGCTCTGTGCTGTTACGAGGTCACCGACCGGAACGGCCCCGACGGCATGCGTGCCGGGTTGGCCGAGAACGAGCGCTTCCTGCGCTCCGGTGGCCGGGGCTTTGTCGGCGCCCATGCGTGCTTCACGCTCAGCGAGGCCAGCCTCGAGGCTGTGGCGGGGCTCGCAGCCGACCTCGGGCAAGGGGTGCACATCCACGTCGCCGAGGACCGGATCGACTCGGCCGCGGGCGAGCGCCTCGAAGCTGTGGCGGGCGACAATTGGCTCCTCGCCCACTGCGTGCACCTGGACCGTCCGCTTCGCGGGACTGTGGCCCACAATCCCCGCTCGAACATGAACAATTCCGTTGGCTACGCCCGTCCGGCGCGCCTTTCGAACACGGTCGTTCTCGGGACCGACGGGATCGGCGGCGACATGCTGGAGGAGTTCCGCATCGCCTACGTCCGTCACCGGGAGGACGACGTGACAACGACGCCGGAAACCGCCTGGTCGTGGTTGGAGGCCGGCAGCGACCTCGTTCCGGAGGCGCTGGAGGACCGGGTCCGGTGGAACTACGAGCCCATCGACCCGTGGCACCTGGCCTTCACGCCGGGTGTGCAGCCCGTCGAGATCGTCGTTGCCGGCGAGGTCGTGTTCAAGGACGGCCATCCCACACGAGTCGATGCCCGTGAGGTGCGCGCACGAGCACGCGAACAGGCACGGCGGCTCTGGGCCCGGCTCTAGCCTGAACCCGAGGTGCCCGCGACCCCACGGTGCCGATCCCGGGCGTCCCCTCCCAGGCTTGCTGACGGGTCGGCTAGGCGGTCCAGTCCGCGAAGGCGTCGATCATGGCCCGCACGTCCGCACCCAGCGGGTACAGGATCGGACAGGTGCAACCCCGGTGCACGTACTCGGCCACCTTGGCCTTGCACTCGTCGGCGGTCCCCGATGCCGTGATCATCTGCACGATGTCGTCCGGCACGAGCTTGGAAGCCGCCTCCACCTCTTCGGCCGTCGCGGGCCAGGTCAGTATCTTGCCGATGTCATCCAACAAAGACTCCGGGACACCGGACGCCTTCATGATGTGGGGCTGTTGACCGAGGTACTGGGTCACCAGCAGGCGAGCGGCGTCGAGGGCAGCGGTCCGGTCCTCATCGAGCGAGCACACGACGAGCTGCGGACGGTCCAGGTCGGTTGCGGAACGCCCGGCCCGATGGGCGCCTTTTTCGAGATGGTCCATCGCCATGTCGTTGTAGACGGGGGAAACGAGGTAGTTGAGGACGACTCCGTCAGCGATCTCCCCGGCCAGTTCCATCATCTGCATACCGGTCGCCCCGATATAGATGGGCACGTCCTTGGGCCTGCGCTCCTGGTGGACGTAGTCCAGCTCGACGCCATCGAGATGGACGAACTCGCCGTCGTAGGTCACGTTCTGGTCGGCGAGCAGGGCGCGGACCACCTCGACTGTCTCCCGCATCGCGAGAAGGGGCTTGGTGCGGTGCACCCCTACCTTGCTCGCGAGCGGTTCCCACCAAGCACCGATCCCGAGAATCACGCGGCCCGGGGCGAGGTCGTCCAAGGTCGAGAACGTCGACGCGAGCAGTGCCGGGTTCCGGGTCCATGTGTTCACCACTCCCGAGCCCACCTTGATGCGCTCGGTGACCGCGAGGAACGAGGCCATCGGCACGGTGGCCTCACGCACGAGGCGGCTTTCTGCCTGCCAGATGGCGTGGAAGCCCTTGGACTCCGCGTAGCGGGCGATCTCCATGCCCTCCCGGACGGTGTGCGCGTCCTGGAGGTAGACGGCGACCTGCGTGCTCATGGCGACACCTTCCCATTGGTTGGACTCGAGACTGGCCCCTGCGAGGGGGCCTGACCCGCCAGCGCGATGTCTTGCGGGCGCACGGGTGCTCTCGAGAGCTCGAGGCCGGTGGCGGCGCGGATGGCAGCCACCACCGCCGACGCGGAGGAGACGAGAGGCGGCTCGCCGGCGCCCTTGGCCCCCATCGGGGAGCCCGGCTCCGGTTCTTCGATCAAGGCCGCGATCTGCACCGGGGGCATGTCGAGCGCGGTCGGGATCACGTAGTCGGTGAAGGAGGGATTGCGCACTCGGCCGTGATCGAGCACGACCTCCTCCATCACGGCGAGCCCGACGCCCTGGGCGATGCCACCCTCCAGCTGTCCGATGAGCTGGACCGGGTTGAGGACACGGCCGACGTCCTGCGAGGTGGTGATCTCCACAACCTTCACGAGTCCGAGATCGAGGTCGACGTCCACCACGGCGCGGTGCGCTGCGAAGGCGAACGAGACGTTGGCGTCGCCCTGCCCGTTCTCGTCCAGCTCAGCGGTGGGGGGGTGGCGGAAGTTCACGGTCTCTTCCAGCACCTCGCCGGGGGCTGCCTCGGCAACCGCAACGTCGACCGCACGGTCCAGTGAGACGACCCTGCCGTCCAGGATCTCGAGCGTTTCCGGGGCGACACCGTGCCGGCTCGCGACCGATTCGAAAAGGCGCTTTCGGACCGCGAGACACGCTGCTTGCACTGCACCACCGGACATCCAGGTCTGACGGCTGGCCGAGGTGGACCCCGCAGAGCCGATGCCGACCGTCCCCACCGGTGCCAGGATCACGTCCTCGACCCCGAGGACCTCTCGCGTGATCTGCTGGGCCAGAGTGACAAAGCCCTGCCCGACTTCGACGGCGGCACAGGTGATCGTGGCGACGCCGTCCTCCAGACGGCAGCGTGCCTCCGAGGCGTCGTCGAAGCCGCCCGAGAACATGAGGTTCTTGATCCCGACGGCGAAGCCGACGCCACGCCGCACCCGGTTGTGGTCCGCGGTGCGTCCGGCGCCACCGGGGAGCGCGATCTCCGTCATGGTCGCAGGGTCACCGGCGGGCAGGGGTGCCGAAGCACAGGTCCGGATCACCTCGGCGACCGGAGCGGCGCCCCGCAGTACCTGGCCTGTGATCAGTGTGTCGCCGGGCTTCAGCGCATTTCGGAGCCGGAGCTCGATCGGGTCGAGCCCGAGCACCTCGGCGAGCTTGTCCATCTGGGCCTCGTAGGCGAAGCACGTCTGTGTGGCGCCGAAGCCCCTCATCGCCCCGCACGGGGGGTTGTTGGTCCGGGCCGCAACCGCTTCGACGACCGCGTTCGGGACCCGGTACGGTCCGGGGGCAAAGCTGGCCGCGTTGATCGTCACCGCGGTCGACGACGACAGGTACGCACCGCCGTCGAGGACGATCCGCGCCTCCACTTTCACAAGGCGCCCGTCGGAATCGGCGTGGTGGCGGTACCACATGAACGAGGGATGCCTGTGGACGTGACCCAGGAACGACTCCTCGCGGTCGTAGACGATCTTCACCGGTCGGTCCGTTCGCAGGGCCAGGAGGGAGATCTGGACCTGCATGCTCAAGTCCTCGCGGGCGCCGAAAGCACCGCCGACACCGGCAAGGTGGACCCTGACCTTGTCGAGTGGGAGCGCGAGGCATGCCGCCATCTGCTCCTGGTCGACGTGCAGCCACTGGGTGGCGATGTAGAGGTCGATGCCGCCGTCCTCTGCCGGGATGGCGAGACCCGACTCGGGACCCATCTGGGCCTGGTCCTGCATGCCGGTCTCATAGCGGCCTTCGACCACGACCGCCCCGACGGCGTCGGGGTCGCCGCGTCGGACCTTCTGGCGGTAGAGCACGTTGCCGAGAGGATGGATCGGGTCGGCGTCGATGGCGGCCACCGGATCGGTCAGCGGCTCGGTCGGCGCGTAGTCGACGACGATCGCCGTGGCGGCACGACGCGCGGTCTCCGGGTGGTCGGCGGCCACTGCGGCCACCGGTTCTCCCAGGTATCTGACGACCTCCCATGCGAAGACCGGCTGATCGGGGTAGTCGAGCCCGAAGGTCTTCCGGCCCGGCACGTCGTCGGCGGTCAGCACGGCGCGCACACCGGGGATCCGCAGGGCCCCTGACACGTCGATGCCGCGGATCACAGCCGCCGGATGAGGGGAGCGCACGATGTGTCCCCACAGCATGCCTTCGGCGTAAAGGTCTGAAGAGAAGGCGAATTCGCCGCGAACCTTGGGGACCCCGTCGGGACGCGCAACGCTCTCGCCGAGGCGGCCGGGCCGCCTGGTTGTGACGGTGCTCATCCCTGCCGCGATTCCTGGGTGGCGCGGACCGCTGCCAGGATCCGGCCGTAGCCGGTGCAGCGGCACAGGTTACCGGAGATGGCCTCGCGAACCTCGAGCTCTGTCGGGTCGGGATTGTGTTCGAGAAGGTCGTGCACGCTCACCACCAGTCCCGGGGTGCAGAACCCGCACTGCACGCCGCCTTCGGCGAGAAACGCCGCTTGGATGTCGGAAAGATCCTGCTCTCCCGGTGAGAGCCCTTCGACTGTGACGATGTCGGCGCCGACCGCGCTCGCGGCGAGCACCATGCACGAGCAGACGACCTTGCCGTCCATGAGAACCGAGCAGGATCCGCACTCGCCCTGCAGGCAGGCGTTCTTCGACCCGGGAAGACCGAGCCGTTCCCGCAGCACATAGAGCAGGCTCTCTCCGAGCCATGCGTCTGCGACCTCATGCTCCACGCCGTTGACGTGAAGTCGGTAGTTGATCAGTTCGCTCACGATGCACGCCCCAATGTGTCGTCCCTGTGGTTGGCGAGGATGCGCCTGAGCGCCCGGAAGCTGCAGACCCCCACGGCGTGGCGTCGGTAGTCCGCCGTGGAGCGGTGATCGTCGATGGGCCGCGCCGCCGCGCGCACCAGATCAGCGAATTCCGCCGCGGCGCTCTCGTCGGGGAGCGTTCGGGTGGTCCAGTCGATCCTGGACGATATGAACTGCTCTGCAGCGCGGGCGCGGATCACCACGGGCCCGACCGAGCCGAGGGCGCACCGGACGGACTGCCCTGCCCAGTCGACGACAAGGGCGACGTTCGCGACTGCGATGACCATGGCGTTGCGGGTGCCGACCTTCAGGAACTCCTGTGACCCCATTTGAGCCGGGGCCCGGATCTCGACGATGATCTCGCCCGGCTCGAGTGTCGTGCGCTTGGGTCCCACTACGAGCTCGTCGAGCTGCAGGCTTCGCCGTCCGTGTCGTGATGCGACCACGATCGTGGCATCGAGGGCGGAGAGCACGGGGAGCGAGTCGCCTGCCGGTGACGCGGTACCGAGGTTGCCCCCGAGAGTGCCGGCGTTACGGATCTGCGGGGAGCCGACGGTGCGTGACGCCTGGGCGAGACCGGGCAGGAGATCGCTGAGCCGCGGGTCCATGAGCTCGGTGAAAGTCATGCCGGCGCCGAGAACGACCTCGGCCCCGTCGCGGCGCCATCCACAAAGCTCGCCGACCTTGCGCAGGCATACGACAGAAGGAGGGCGCCTGTGGGCGTAATTGACCTCCACCATGAAGTCTGTCCCGCCGGCCAGGAGCTGGGCGTCCGGGCACTGCTCGAAAGCTTCGAAAGCCTCGTCCAAGGAGTCCGGCAGAAAAACCAGCATAAATTCAGCCTATAGTCGCCGGCCGCCGGCAGCGACCTGGTGGTGCCGGCCAGGGCTTGCGGCTGGTTCGGTCGGCCCGCGCTCGTCCGTCAGGACGCGGCCACATCGGTGAGCGCGAACTTCATCACGTCGACAAGACCCTTGTCGGTGATGCGGAGCTCGGGAAGCACCGAGAGGCCGAGAAAGCTCAACTGCATGAACGGCGAGTCGATCGTCACGCCGAGGCCGTTTGACGCCGCGTCCGCGAGGAGCCCGACTTCTCGGGCTACTTCCTCGATGCCCTGGTCGCTCATTAGCCCGCCGATAGGCAGGCGGACCTCGGCCAGCACCCGCCCATCTCTCACGGCGACCTGCCCGCCGCCGATCTCGGCAAGCCGGACAACGGCGGCGGCCATCTCGGAAGGACCCGACTGGTCGATGGCTCCGACCACCATGCAGTTGTGGGCGTCATGCGCGACCGTTGACGCGATGGCGCCACGGGCGAGCCCGAAGCCGTGCACGTACCCGAGCCCGATCCGGCCGGTGCGGTTGTGCCGCTCGACGACTGCGATGCGTGCCACCCGCGCCGAGGGATCGGTCACGTCGGCCACGAGATCGCGGGTCGTCAGCGAACGTGACTCGATTCCGATCACGCGGGCACGGCCCCCGGCCGGTGGCCGGAGATCGAACGCCTGAGGTGCCGGGGGGGTCTCGAGGTGGACCGAGGCGCGCATCCAGTCAGGGGCGCCCACGCTCGGGACCGCGCCCGGGACGATGGCACCGTTCACCGCCACCAGTTTCCCTGCCTGCCATACGCGTGCGGGCTCGAAGCCCGACAGGTCGTCGAAGCACAGCACGTCTGCCTGGTAGCCAGGAGCGAGCCATCCCAAGTGGTCGAAACGGTAGTAGTCGGCCGGGTTGCTCGTCACCATCACGAGAGCGTCCTCGGCGCTCACGCCGGCGGCCACCGCGAGGCGTGCGCAGTCGTTGACATGGCCCGAGTGCAGCACTGTGTCCGGTTCCCTGTCGTCGGTGCAAAGCGCGATCCGATCGGTCCCATGGCGGAGCACGGTCCCGATCAGGGCGGCGAGGTTGCGGGAGGCGGAGCCCTCACGAATGAAGATCCACATGCCTTTGCGGCGCTTCTCCTCGGCCTCCTCGAGATCCGTGCACTCGTGGTCGGACTCGACGCCAGCGGCGAGGTAGGCGTCCAGCTGGGAGCCGACCACGCCGGGGGCGTGGCCGTCGACGCGCTTGTCGCCGGCGGTCGCGATCTTGGCGAGGACCTCCGGGTCGCCGTTTATGACACCGGGGAAGTTCATGACCTCCGCTATCCCGATCGCCCCGTGCTTTTCGAGTAGCTCGGTCAGCTCGATGCTCGAGAACTCGGCGGCCGGGCTCTCGAAATGGGAGGCCGGTACGCAGCTCGGGGCGGTGATCCCGAAGGTGAACGGGAGCCTGTCCGAGGCTTGTGCCAAGGCGGCGATGCCCGGGATGCCGAAGACGTTGGCGATCTCGTGCGGGTCGGCGGCCACTGCCGTCGTCCCGTGAGGCAGCACGGCACGGACGAACTCGTCCACCCAGAGCTTGGTGGACTCGAGATGCATGTGGACGTCCACGAAGGCGGCCGTGAGGGCTGCCCCGCTCACGTCGACGGTCTCGTGTGCCTCGCGAGGACCCCAGCCCGCGATCGTGCCGTCGGCAATGGCGAGGTCCGTCACAACCCACTCTCGCGTGCCGGGCACGAAGACGCTGCCTCCCGTGAGCAGAAGGTCCGCCGGCTCGTCACCACGCGCGACTGCGAGGACTCGTGGGCTGCCCCGGCGCTGTGGCACCGGAGCATTCTACGGTGCGGATCTAACTCCGGGTCCAGATAGCTCCGCTTCGGGCGCCGTGGAGGTGGGTAATTCTCCCCTTGTCGCTTCGACTTCGGACAGCCAGGCCTGGGCGTGCGCCTTCGCCCACGAGCGCGAGATGCGGCCGTGGAACATCGAGATGAGCTGTTCCGGCTTCGACAGCGCGAACGCGATGTGCGCGATCACAGCTATCACGATCGCGAAGAAGAGGGCGTCGTGAACGAGCGTGGCCCCCGTCGCCCAGGTGATCCACGACGACGGCGCGTAGCGCATGATGACGCCGGTCACGAGCGCAGCAACCATGGCGGCGCCGAGGAAGGAAGCCTCGATCTTCTGGCCGCCGTTGAACTTGTCCCGAGGAAGACCCGAGCGTCGTGTGCCGGCCTTGAACCAGTCGAAGTCCGAGGCCCACCAGCGGTCCAGGCGGCGCAGGTCCCCGAGCAGTCGCCTGCGCCAAGGCCCGGCGAGCCCGAGCAGCAAAGGCCCGAGCAGGCAGAGACCGGTGATGACGTGAATGTTCTCGACGAGGCTGCGATGCCCGACGCGAAGTGCCAGCGCGGGGAGGTACAGGATGGCGCCGGTGGCGATCAGGGTCAACATCATGATCGCCGTGCTCCAGTGCACCAGGCGCTCGACAAGGTCGAAGCGCGCCAGCTCTGAGTCAGAGGTCATTTCTCGGTCCAGGTTCCCAAGAGCTCAGGGAACGACGCTCACAGGCGCGGAGCCGCCGATCCAGGCGTCGGCCGGGTAACCCTCGTCCTCCCAGTAGCCGTCCACAACGCTGTTCGTGACCTCGATGCGGTTCAGCCACTTGATCGACTTGTAGCCGTACATGGGCGCGACGTAGAGCCGGACGGGGCCACCGTGATCGGTGGTGACATTGCTGCCCAGCATCTTGTCCGCCACGAGGATGTCGGGGAGTTGAGCCTGCGCGAGCGTGAGGCTCTCGGTGTAGACGCCGTCGGCCGAGAAGAACCTCAGCGCAGTTGCCTCGGACGTCACCCCGGCGCGTGCCAGCACGTCCGACAGGCGCACTCCCTCCCAGTGCACGTCTGGGACGACCCAGCCGGTGACGCACTGGAAATTATGCACGAGAGAGGTCCTTTTCATGGACCGCAGATCGGCGAGGCTGAGCCGGAGCGGCTGGCGGATCATGCCGTCGACGGTGAGCTCGTAGGTGTCGGCGGGCACGACCGGATAGCCGTTCGTGACCGTGTAGTAGCGGAAGTCGTCGTCCCCGGGCAGCGGGACGCCGATGGCGCTGGAGACGGCGCTGCTGACACCGCCGAGGGCGTCGTCGATCTTCTTTCCGGCGACGATGCCGATGCCTGCCAGCCCGAGTATCCCGAGCACGGTGCGACGGCCCACGTGGACCGGCTTCGCGCCCGGGCTAACCGGCGACTCCTGCAGAGACTCCTCGGCCATTGAACACCCCCACTTGCCATCCGTCGCAACGGCTACGCAGTACTGTCCGCGATCGGCCCCTCCGCGTTACATCGTAGGGTCAGGACCCGCGACTTCGATCGGTGCGGACGCCGTCGGGGTCAGGCGCCGACGGCGGGTCGCGAGGACCGAGCCCGCGATGACCAGTGGGAAGCCGACCCCGAGGCCCAGAGTGAAGGGCTCGTTGAGGAGGGCGACGCCGAGGACGAGGGCCACGGCGGGGTTCACGTAGGTGACGACGATCGTGCGGACCGGCCCGATCTCGTTGATCAGGGCGAAGAACACGATGAATCCGGTCAGCGTCGGAACGACCGCGAGGCCGATCACCGACCAGGTCACCTCGGCGGACATGTGCGCCGGGAGGTTGGAGAGCGCAAAGGGCGCGTAGCAGATGGCCGCGACGGCAAGCGAGCCGGCTACGACGGAAAGGTTCGGGAGGTCGGACAGGTACCGGTTAAAGATCCGCGGCCCCATCGCATAGCCGACGACGGGCACCAGCATCGCCGCGATGGGCCACACCGTCGCCCCGTGTACGTCGACGCCGACAAGCAGCGCCACGCCGCCGAGTCCGAGGAGGAGCCCGCCGATCTGTTTGCGGTCAAAGCGGTCCTCGTCCCCGCTCAATCTTGAGATCAGGGCTCCCACCAGCGGTGCCGCCGCGATGAGGAGCCCTGCCAGCGAGCTGGAGAGCCGCTCCTCGGCCCTGAAGAGCATGAGCCAGGACAAGATGATCTCTGCCGCCGTGTAGGCGAGCAACGGCCGCCACCGGCGTACGAGTGCGGGGACCTGTCCCCGGCATGCGACCAACGGCAACAGGACCAGCGCGACGGGCGCCGTGCGGAAGAAGATGAGCGTCGACGGCGCGACCTCGCGCACCGAGATGCGTATCAGCAGGTATGGCACACCCCAGATGACGCTGAGCGCGCCGAAGAGCAGCCATGCGCGCCTTGACACATCAAGGACGGTAATACGTGCGCCGGGGCGCGCCGAATCGCGCTAGCCCACGGCAGGCAGGAGCACACCGGGGTTGAGTATCCCCTGCGGATCGAGGGCGTCCTTGACCCTGCGCATGACCGCGAGGTCGCCTGCTGAGCGCGCCTTAGTGACGAAGTCACGCTTCGCGACACCGACGCCGTGCTCGGCACTGATGGAACCGCCGCGTTCAATCACCATGCAGAACACGGCGTCATCGGCGCGGTAGTCCTCCGGCTCGGGACCGATGATGTTGACGTGCAGGTTCCCGTCACCGACGTGCCCGAACATGATGACCTGTGCGTCGTCCCCGCCCAGTGCGGCAGAGATCGCGGGCCTGACCGATCCGGCGAACTCGGCCAGCCCAGTCATGGGCAGCGTCAGGTCGAGCTTATGGGGCACCCCCATGGTCGCGATGGCCTCGGTATGGCGTTCTCGGTAGGCCCATAGTCGGGAACGGCCCGCGGTCTCGTCGGCGACCGCGACCTCTGTGACGCCAGGGGCGTCTTCGATGGCGTCGGCAAGCATGTCGGTCGGGTCCTGCCCACCGGAGGCCTCCACGAGGAGCCACGCGTCTGCGCTTTCGTCCGGTGGGGCGGGAAGGCCGATCGCTTCTCGGACGAGCGCCATGCCTTCAGCAAAGACGAGCTCCAGTGCGTCGATCCCGTCCACTCGCCGGCGCAGCCGCGTCGCCAGGGCGACCGCAACCTTCGAGACCGAGCGGACGGCGGCGTCCGGGTCGCCAGACGAGTGGCCCGCCCCACGAAGCCCGACCAGGGCGGTGACGCGGAAAGGCAGAACCGGGACGAGATGGACCACGACCTTTGTCACAACTCCGAGCGTGCCTTCGCTCCCGGCCATTATCTGGGCCAGGTCGTAGCCGATGTTGTCCTTCACCATGCCCGACAGGCGGCTCGCCACCGTGCCGTCCGCGAGCACGACCTCGAGTCCGCCGAGGCGGGCGCGCATCGGGCCGTGACGGATGACGTGGATACCTCCCGCGTTGGTGGCGACCATGCCGCCCAAGGTCGCGGAGTCGCGTGCCGCTATGTCGATACCCAGACCGGCATGTACAGCGGCCGCAGCCGCCTGAGCCGCGGCGAGCGTCGCGCCCGCCTCTGCCACGAGGAGGTTCTCGTCGGCATCGCAGCTGAGGACGCGACTGAGACGGCTGAGGCTCAGCACCACCTCGCCGTTGCGGGGCACAGAGCCGCCCACGAGCCCTGTGTTGCCACCTTGGGGCACCACGCCGACACGGAACTGGTTGCAGGCGGTGAGCACCTTGGCGACCTCCGCGGTGTTCGCGGGCCGGACGACGACGAGCGCCGGGCCGCCGAAGCGCCTCGTCCAGTCGAGCTCGTAAGAGGCCTTTAGGTCCGGATCGCTGAGGCAGTGCTCAGGTCCCACGGCGTCGTTCAGGGCCGCTAGGAAGCCCTGCGGCACCTGGTAGGGGTCAGCCATGAAGGGATCTTCTCACGGCTCGCCGGCCAGGCCGGGTTAGGTTGTCGAGCGTGGGTGGCGAACGGAGGGCTGCGCCGGCCTTGCGAGGCCACGAGGCATGAGCGAGCCGCCGGACGGCGAAGACGCCTCGGGATTGGCACCTGAGCCGCGGGCGACGCTCGGCGAGGTGGCGGGCTCATATCTCCGCCTAGGCACGACGGCTTTCGGTGGCCCGGCTTCACACCTCGCGATGATGCGCAGCGAGTTTGTCAGGCACAGGCGCTGGGTGAGCGAGCAGGACCTCCTCGACTTCATCGGCGCGGCCAGCCTGCTACCGGGACCGACCTCGACCGAGGTCGCCCTCATGTTGGCCCGCCGCCGGAGAGGCTGGGCAGGGCTCGTCGTCGGCGGCACATGTTTCATCCTGCCGTCCATGTTGCTCGTGCTCGTGCTCTCTTGGGCCTACGTGCGTTACGGGGCGACGGACGTGGGTGCTGGCGTGCTGTTCGGCATCAAGCCCGTGGTCGTCGCGATCATCGCGAGCGCGGTGGTGGGGTTGGCGAGGACCGCCGTCAAACACCCGGCGCTCGCTGTGGTCGGGGTCGGCTGCCTTGTTGGGTACTTCCTCGGCGCGAGCCCGCTTCTGATCCTGCTTGGAGCCGCGGTCGTCGTGACGCTGCTCGACAACGGCCGCAGACTGGCACGGGCCACGCCCGCCGGTCCGGCTTCGGCCGTGCCGATCCTTGCGACGAGGCTGCGCCTCGCAGGTCATGTCGGCTCCGGTCCACCGCGCTTCGCGCGGGCATCACTGGCGGCGGTGTTTCTGGAGTTCTTGAAACTCGGCTCGATCGTCTTCGGGTCCGGCTACGTTCTCGTGTCCTATCTCCACAGCGATCTCGTGCTGGGCAATCACTGGCTGACACAGTCCCAGCTGCTGGCGACCGTGGCGATCGGGCAGGTGACGCCGGGACCGGTCTTCACGACGGCGACCTCGATCGGTTACGTGGTCGGCGGGTTGCCCGGGGCGTTGCTCGCGACACTCGCCATCTTCCTTCCGTCGTTCCTGCTCGTCGCGGCTCTGATGCCGTTGCTGGGTCGCGCGAGGCGTTCGCCATGGAGCGCGTCGGCTCTCGACGGGGTCAACGTCGCCGCCATCGCCCTGATGACCGGTGTCACGGTGCAGCTCGGCCGGACAAGCTTGGTCGACTGGGTCACGGTGCTCACGGGAGCGTGCAGCCTGGGGCTGATCATGCGGTGGCGCGTGAACGCGACGTGGCTCGTTCTCGGGGGGGCGGGGGTCGGCCTCTTGCACGTGTTCGCTTGAGGGCGGGCGTGCGAGCAGCCCGACAACTACTCGCCCTGTTTCGTCAGGGGGGTCTGTACCGATTCGAGAAGGTCTCGATCGTGCGAGTAGCTGAGCAGAGCGAAGGCATCGGCAAGCGTCGGCCAGCGGAGCTCGTCCACTTCTGCCGTGGGCTCAAAGGCACCGTCGACGGGTTGCATCAGCCAGTAGGAGACGACCTTCAGCCGACCGCGGCGGTCGGCGTACTCGACCTGGCCGACGAACCTGCCGAGGTGGCAGACGAGGCCCGTCTCCTCGCGTACTTCGCGAAGCGCGCACTGCGTCGCGCTCTCGTCAACCTCGAGCTTGCCCTTGGGGAGCGACCAGTCGAGGTGCTCGGGGCGGTGAACCACGGCGACTTCCCACCCGCCGGAGTCGCCGGCGCGAAGGACGATCCCCCCCGCGGCGTGTACGACATCGCGGTCGTCGGGCGGAAGCAGCGGAGAGGTGCTCATGGCCCGACGGTAACCGATGGCACCGTGAAGGAATCTCGTCTTGTGCGGCTAGCTTGTGTTGCATGTCCGCACCAGGGGAGTCGCGAACGGACATAGAGGTCGAGTGGCAGCTCGACGCACTCGACCTGCGGCCGGTCGAGCGCTGGCTCGCGTTGCGGACAGGTCCCACCGCGCTCGCCGAGCCGGTTCTCGGACTCGGGATCGTCCCGGCCGCGCCGAAGCGGCTCGTCGATGTCTACGTGGACACCGCCGACTGGAGGATGGGTCGGGCCGGTTACGTCCTTCGTGTCCGAAGGCGCGCAGGGCGCCTGGAAACGACGTTGAAGGACCTTTCGACTGCCACGAAAGGGTTGCGCCGCCGCCTCGAGGTGACTCAGCTGCTGCCTGCGTCCGGGCTGTCCGGTCTGGACCGCACGGGTGAGGTCGGGTGGCGGGTGGACGCACTCGCCGGGACACACGCGCTCAACCAGGTGCTCGAGGTGCGGACACGTCGCCGTCCCTTCGACCTCACTGTCCACGGCGAGAAGGTCGGCGAGCTCGCTTTGGACGACACCGTCATAGCGATCGGGCACGAGCGGCGCCGGCTCCGCCTGACCCGTGTCGAGGTCGAGGTGCAGCCTGCTTGGGTGGATGCGATGCAACCCTTCGTGGAGAGGTTGCGACGCGAGTGTGGCCTGCAGCCGGCAACTCTGTCCAAGTTCGAGGCCGGCCTCATGGCGGCCGGGATCAGCATCCCGGGCCCCCCCGACCTCGGACCGATCGCCGTGTCTCCGGACTCGACACTCGGCGAGCTCGCCTACCGGGTGCTGCGCAGAGAGGCATCGGTGATGCTCGCGCACGTGCCCGGTACGCGCCTTGGAGAGGACATCGAGTCGCTCCACCAGATGCGGGTGGCGACGAGGCGGATGCGTGCCGGCATGGAGATGTTCGCCACCGCTCTTCCCGTGAGGGCGGCACGCCTACGCGCCGAGCTCGGCTGGCTGGCCGCGCTCCTTGGCGAGGTTCGGGATCTTGACATCCAGCTCGGCCGTTTCGACGACTGGACCGAGGAGATGCCGGGTGATCATCGTGAGGCCTTGGACGAATTGGCCGATCTCCTCGCCGGCCACCGCGTGCATGCGCGGCGGGCCCTGCTCGAGGCCTTGGATTCGCGCCGCTACGAGCGACTGGCGGCAGGCCTGGTGGTGATGCTCGCGCAGGGTCCCTCCCTCCGTTCCACCGCATGTCGCGAGCCGGCGGTGATGACGATGCCGACTCTGATAGACGAGCGGCACCGCGCCGCCAGGAAAGCTGCCGGCCGGGCCAAGCGCACGGGTGCGGCAACGGACTACCACCGCCTGCGGATCCGCTGCAAGAGGCTCCGCTATTCGCTCGAATTCGCCTCGGGCCTTTACGACGGTGAGTTGAAGGGCTTCGTCCGCCAGATGACGCGTCTCCAGGACGCCCTCGGCTCCATGCAGGATGCCGAGGTTGCCTCCGGGCGTCTCCAGGTGATCGCCCTCACCGAGAAGGGCGCCTCGCTCTCGCGCGCCGCCGTCTTCGCCATGGGTGGTGTCGCCAGGCAGTACCGCATCGAAGCCGAGCATCTCCTGGCCGGCATGCCGGAGCTGGTGAAGCTGCTGGAGGGCAAGGAATGGAAACGCGCCAAGTCCTTGATGGAACTGCGCCAGAAGGCCGCAACGCCGCTGGCTCGCCCGCTTGAGGCCGGGAGCGCCGCCCGGGGGATCGGGGTCGCAGGCCGCGCCCGCCCGACGCTTGTGGTGCCAGCCCTGGGCTCTGTCGCCACGCCACGGCCGGGTCTTGCTCCTGAGCCGTCGCCTGAGGTCGAGACGATCTCCGCGCCCGTGGTCGGTGGCGACGGCGAGACCGTGCCGACAACTCCGGCGGACCCGTTGCAGGCGAGGGACGAGGCAGCAACGCCCGCCGCGCCGCCCGTGGAGAACGGCTCGACGATCACGCCGATCCGCCGTCAGATTGCGCCCGGCTGACGTCATCGGGATCCACGCGCCCGGCTACCCGGCCAGGCTGGCTTCGATTCCCTCTCCGCCCAAGACCCTGTGGGTGCGCGGCGTGCTGCCACCGGTTGCCGCCGTGGCGATCGTAGGCACGCGTCACCCGACGCGCTTTGGACGCGGCGTCGCTGAGGCCGCCGCCACAAGCGCAGTCGCGGCGGGCCTGGGGGTCGTCTCGGGCCTTGCCGCAGGCGTCGACACGGTCGCGCACGAGAGCGCGCTGGCAGCCGGTGGCGCCACCTGGGCGGTGCTCGGCTCGGGCGTGGACGTTCCGACGCCGGTGTCCAACTCGGCCCTAGCCGAGGAGATCGTCAGTTGTGGCGGAGGCCTCATATCCGAGGTGCCACCGGGAACACCGGTAAGCCGGAGCCAGCTGGTCGCCCGTGACCGTGTTCAGTCAGGGCTCTCGCTTGCTGTCGTGGTCTGCCAGTGCGAGTCGTCCTCGGGCGCCATGCACACCGCCCGTTTCGCCGTGGTGCAGGGGCGGCTCCTTGTGGTCGTGCGCCCGAAAGGCCGCGACACAGCGGTCATGGCCTCCAGCGGCAACCTCGCTCTCGCAGATCCGGGCGGCTGTGACCCGGCGCTCTTTTCGGCCACCGGCCAGGTGGCGGAGCTGATAGGTGCGCGCCACCCGGTGGCGGACGTGGTCATCGACGACCCGGAGGAGCTGGCGGAGCTGTTCGCCAAGCTCCAGCCTGCCTAGTACCCTCTCGCGTGAACAAGGTCACGCGAGTCCTCGTCACTGGGTGACGAGCGACTCCACTCCAGCCGAAGCGACAGTGGTGGCCCGGGTACGGGCAGGGACCTCCGGCGTCGTCCTCGAATAGAGCTCGTAGGAGACACGCCTCTGGTCACGCCGGGCAGGGGTGCCCACCCGACGGTGCTCGATGTGAGCTATCACACTCGGTGCACGGCCCAGTTTCCGGACCATGTTTGCGCTCCCGCGACGTCGCGGTGATGCACGGTCAAACAAGCGGGGTCGGTGCAGACGAGGACCCGGCCACGCTTCCGGGCCACCGCCCCGCAGTCGGGGCAGTGCGAGGAGGTGCCGCGCTCGTCGGTGAGCTCGGCGTCGATCCCGACCTCCTCGAGCCGATAGCGCAGGGCTTTTGTGGTGTGGACCACAAGCCAGCGATGCGTCCGCCGGTTCGCCACCGCGCCAGCATCTTTTTCTCGCACCCCGGTCGGATCACCGATGACCACGCGCCATGCCTTGGCCTGTTCTATGAAGCCCGCCGCAAGCCGGGCCGCCCGGTTGGCCGCCAGGGCGACAACCCTCCTCGACCTGGACTCGGCCACCTGCTGGCGCCACGCACGTGAGCCTGCTCGTCGTGGGGACCCGGGCTTTGCCCGCACCGGGGCGCGTTTCGTCGAGCTCTTCTTGGCGCGGGCTTTTGAGTCCTCGAGGTGCAAGAACTCCTCGGCCCGAGATGCCCGGCCCGAGACGAGGAGGGCTTTGCTCGCAGCGGCCACAGCGAGCGGGTGGATGATGCCGGGGTCCACGCCGGCCATGAGGCCGGAGGTGACCTCCAGCGGGGTCACCGCCACCCAGGCGGTGACATCCAAGAAGAGCTCGCCGGCTTGGCTGACAAGTCGCACGCAGCGCACGAGATCGGGGTCGTAGGGGTGGTCGTGGGAGAGCGCCAAGACGAGGTTCTCTGTTCGCCGGCGGGTGGCGAGCTCGACCCTGGCGCGGGTGCGGGCGCTACTTGGAACCAAGCTGAACTCCCCCCTGCGCCAGGTGACCGGGACGAGGTAGCGCTTCTTGAGCGGCAGGGCAGCCTTTTGGCCGAGCTTTCTCCGCCTGATCGCCTCGAAGTAGGCGGATGACCATGCCTTGGTGACGTCCTGGGCGCAATGAGCGCTCAGGTCCCCGAAGGGCCCGTGCGCCTTCTGGTCGGGCCAGAGCTGGATGAGGGAGTTGGCGTTGGGGAGCTCGGCCCGGATGCGTTCATGGAAACGGTCGATGCAAAACGACCAGGCGTCGCCGGCGGCCACAAGCATTCCCGTGGCCCGGCGGTGCTTGGCGCGAGTTGACATCACTTTCACCCGGTAGCTGCGGATCACGTGGCCCTCGGGGACCTCTGCACCGCGAAACGCCATGGCGGAAAGGCTAGGAGGGGGGTGTTTCACTCACCTCGGGGACCTTGAATACGTGCCGGTACTTATGATCTGTTGTACTAAGCGCTGCTCGCTGTGAGCTATCCGGCGGTGGTCGCGCTCAGCGGCGGCGTTCGAGGATGCCGCGTACGAACGCCGCCTGCCCGGCGTGTTGCAGGTCGTCGGCTATCACACTTATGAGCCTCACGCCGAGGGTAACGGGCGGGTCCCATCGCTCGTCCACGACACGGTCCAGGTCGGCGTCGGACACCTGTCGGACGAACCGGAGCGTGTTGGCGTGGACGGCGCCGTAGTAGCCGCCGAGCAGGTCCGCGTCGGCGGTGACGAGGGCGACCTGGTCGGGTCGATGGCCGTAGCCGATATCTAAGACGTCGAGCGGCAAGGCGAAGCGTTCCGCCCAGCCCGAGGCGGTCCAGGCCTGTTCGGTTCCGGCCGCGTGAGCGACGTGGTCGTCTTGAACCCGGGTGAGGTGCCACACGAGCCAGGCGATCGAGTTCGCCTCACTGTCGAGCCGGGAGTTCAACTCGGCTGTAGAAAGGCCGTCCAGCACTTCTTCGACGATCTCGCGGATACGCCCGAAACCGTCGCTCAAGAGCTCGGCGCTTGTCATCTCGGTCCCTCCCCACTCCTTGCGGCCACGACCCGCGAGGGTAACGGCGGGCGGGTTTTCACGCTCGCGGCACGCCCATACGCCCCCGCGACCGTTTGAGGTCGGCGAGCGCGGCACGCGCCGCGCCGACACCGCACATACCGTGCACGCCGCCACCAGGAGGTGTGGAAGCAGAGCAGAGGTAGATCCCGGGCGCGCCTGTCCTGTAGGGGTTCCAGCGCATCGTCGGCCGGAAGATCGTCTGGCGGAGCGTGCCTGCGCCGCCGCTTATGTCACCGCCGACACAGTTGGGGTTGTGAACCTCGCCGTCCATGGCGGTCATGGTCGAACGCGCCAGCACGAGGTCCCTGAAGCCGGGTGCGAAACGCTCCACCTGGGCCTCGATGCGCTCTGTCATGTCGACGGTGGAGCCCGTGGGAACGTGGCAGTAGGCCCACAGGGTTTCTTGGCCGGCCGGTGCCCGGGTCGGGTCCGCGACGCCGGGCTGCACGACGAGGCAGTACGGGCGCACGGCGTGGCGGCCGGCGGCGACGTCACCCTCGCTTTGCGCCACCTCCTCGAAGCTGCCCCCGAGGTGCAAGGTCCCTGCGCGCCGGCACACGGCTGCAGTCCAGGGGACCGGGCCGGAAAGCGCCCAGTCGACCTTGCAGACGCCCGGACCGTGACGAAAGCGCGCCGCGGCGCTGCGGTAGCGGGCGGGGAGCTCTCGGCCTGCAACGGCGAGAAGCGTCTCGAGGGAGGTGTCGAAAAGTATCGCCCTGGCAGCGGGGAGCTCGGCGAGGTCTTTCACGAAACGCCCGGTCTGCACGGTTCCTCCCATGCTAGTGAGCTCGCTCAAGAGAACGTCGACGAGGCGCGCGCTCCCTCCTTTCACGAGCGGCCATCCGCCGGCATGAGCGGTGATCGTGAGGAAGATGGCGAACGCCGCGGTGAGGGGGGCGTCGAGAGGCAGCATGGCGTGCCCCGCGACCCCGGCCAGGAGCCCTTTCGTCTCGTCGGTCTCGAACCGCCGGACAAGGTGGGCGACCGACGGCACCCCGGCCAGCCCGAAGCGGGCCATGGCGACCGGGTCGCGCGGGGGGGAGCGAAGCGGTGCGAGCACTGTGGGCACGATCGTCGCGGCCGCCTCGACGAGCGGGCCGAACAGGCGCGTGTACCGGGCGCCGTCTGGGCCGAGGGCGTCGGCGGTGTCGCTGAGGCTGGCGAAGACCGCCCCGGCGCGGTCGTTGCCGAGCGGGTGGGCGAACGCCACCTCGGGCCGCAACAGCTCCACGCCGAGCCGCTCGAGGTCGAGATCGAGGAAGAACGGCGACAGGGGCGCCATGGACTGGACTGTCGAGCAGACGTCGTGGTGGAACCCCGGCAAGGTGAGCTCCGCGGTTCGGCAACCTCCGCCGGCGACGGCGGCCCCCTCGAACACCTCCACGCCCAAGCCGGCGCGTGCCAGCACGAGCGCGGCCGCCAAGCCATTGGGGCCGGATCCGACCACGACGGCGTCAGGGGTGCCCAACGCGGCTCAACCTCATAACTCGAGCACCAGGGACTCCGCCGCGACGATGACCTGCGGCTCGGCGCCGAAGCGCTTGGGCAGCTCGTCGAGGGCGTTGTCGGTGCGGTCGGGCTGGTGGTGGAACAAGATGACGCGCCGTGCGCCGGCGCGGTGTCCGAGCTCGACGGCGTAATCGGCGGCGGCGTGCCCCAGGAAGGCAGCGCTCGCCAGCTCGTCTACCATCAGCTGGGCATCGTGGACGAGGGCGTCCGCTCCCTGGGCGAGCTCGAGCGCGTCAGCGTGGTACTCGCCCCAACCATCGGGCCCGGGCCCGAGGACGGTGGGGCAGTGGTCGGGCATGTAGGTGAGCACCGACTTCCCGTCGCTGACCCGGTAGCCGTATGTGCGGCCTCCTTTGTGGGGGATCTCCAGTGCCTGGATGCTGAAGCCCTCTGCTCGCATCACCCCGGGCGCCAGGTTCTGGAAGCTCCAGTTGCCGCGCAGTCCGTCGGGGCCGATCGGGAAGTGCGGCGGCGACATGCCCCGGGACAGCACATCGGCCGCAGGGGCGCGGTCGGGCTGCTCGGGCAGGTACAAGGTGACACGCGCGTCCTCCCGGTCGCCCGCCGTGAAGAAAGGCAGGCCGTGGACATGGTCCCAGTGCAGATGCGTGAGCACGACAGTGCCCGCGAATGCCGTTCCGCCCGACAGCGCGCTGACGCGTCTGATACCCGTGCCGGCGTCGAGGAGGAGGCTCGGTGCCGCTGCGCCGTCGTGGGCAAGGGCAACGCACGATGTGTACCCGCCGTAGCGGACGAAGTCCTCACCTGGGGCGGGAGTCGAGCCTCGGACACCCAAGAAATGGGCTCGCACCCGGTCAGCCCGCTCCCATGTGTTCGCGGTGGTGCCCGGTGGACAGCTCCTTGAGTGCCGAGCGGTCCAGGGCCTCTGCCGGGACCGAGGCCACCCTGCAGGCGGTCACCGCGACGAGCGAGGAAGTCCGTGCCCCGCCCTCCAAGTGGGCACGCTCGCCCAACAGCGCGCCCGGTCCGTACTCGGCCAGGCGTTTGCCGTCCACCTCGACACGCAGCACGCCGTCGAGGACCAGGTACACCTCGGAGCCTTTGTCGCCCTGGCGTACAAGGTTCGTGCCCGCCTTCACCTTCTTGATCTTAGGTTTGGCCGCCCCGTGCATCAGCTGCGCGGACAGCGACCGCTCCAGGGCGGACTCGACGACGGTGACGAGAGTCTCGGAATCCTGGTCGCCCCACGGGGTGTGGGTGCCGAAGGACTTGCGGTACCAGTCCTTGAAGTCGATGAGACCCGACTTGGCCTCGAGGCGGCCGTCGTGGTCGTAGACCCAGTGGCGCGGGAACCTGCTGGCACCGACGAGCGAGCCCTCGGCCCGGCCGTCGGCGTACAACGTGAGCGAGAGTGTCGTCCAGGCCAGCGGAGCCTGCCACTGGACGAAGGGCGCTCGCCGCACGCGCCGCGGTGCGGGCATCCCGGTACGGCCCCCGGCGGTCTGAGTGAATCGTCTCCAGCCATCGCCGTGCTCTGGCTTGCGCCGGATGTCGGGGAGCGCGACCGCCTGGAAGACGTGGCTCAGGCCGCCGATGCGCACGGTGGTGCTCCCGATCTGACCACCCCCGGAGTAGCCGGCGTTGGTGATCCTGCCCGCCCGATCCACTTCCACCCAGGCGGCCAGGCGGTTGGCGAAACGGAAGCGGTCGGCTCGCCTCAGTTCGTCGAGATCGCCGAGGACTTCAGGAGGCGGCTGGTCGTAATGGGCGACCCCGGCGTCGAAGGGCAGGCGGGTGCCGCCGACGACGGCTTCAGAGGGGATCCAGGACAGCGAGGTGATGGAGCTCTCGTATCGCATGGGGCAATGATCTGCCGGTCGCCGACAGAGCGGAAGGGTGTTGCCCAGGCGCGGGGGGTGGTCCTAACACCCCCTCCGGTCCGGTGGTCTCCCCCCTGGTGACCGGGGTCGCCGTGTGCGACAACTTGGAGTGACATGAGCGGGACCGGCGATACCCCGACGAGGACGATCAAGGTGTTCCTGGCCGACGACAACCTCATCGTGCGCGAGGGAGTGCGTGCCCTGATCGAGCGGCACGCGGACCTGTCGGTAGTCGGTGTCGCCGCCGACTTCGAGGGAACTGTCACCGGCGCGACCGCCGCCGAACCCCACGTGCTGGTGACCGACATCCGAATGCCGCCCTCGTTCCACCGCGAAGGCATCGACGCCGCCAAGGAGGTGCGCAAGCGGCACCCGGGCACGGGGGTCGTGATCTTGTCGCAGTACGACGATCCTGAGTACGCCGTGTCCCTGCTCGCCGAAGGCTCGGCCGGTTACGGATACCTCTTGAAGGACCACATCGCGGAAGGCAATCAGCTTGTCGATGCCATCCGGGCGGTGGCGACGGGTGGCACTGCGCTCGACCCGACCATCGTCGAAGCCCTCGTACGTCCCGTCACCTCGAGCGGCGAGCTCGACGAGTCCGAGGAGTCACTGCTCGCCCTCGTGGCCGAGGGAAAGCCCATCAAGGCAATCGCCGCCGCACGCGGGCTCCCGCCCCAGGCGGTGGACACCGCGGTTGAAGCTGTCTTCTTGAAACTGGCCCAGGGGGTGAGCGCCGGCAATCAGGGAGCGCTGCAGCGCCTGCGCCTCCTGCACCAGGCCATCGTCGACCGTGAGGAACAGGGCGAGACGCTCTCGCGCCTGTTGCCGGGAGGCTTGGCGGAGAAGCTCCGCTCTGAGGGCCGGCGGATTGGCGAGACGGAGCGAGTGGAGGTGACAGTCGTCATGAGCGACATTCGCTCCTACTCGACCATCGCCGAGCACGCCGACCCGAGCCAGCTGGCAGGCCAGCTCAACACCCACCGGGCCGCGATGAACAAGGCCATCCTCGGTGAAGGCGGGACCGTCATGCAGTTCGTCGGCGACGCGGTGATGGCCGTTTTCGGCGCACCGGTGTCCCAGAGCGACCATGCGGACCGCGCGGTCGCAGCGGCCGTGGCCATGCATGCCGGCCAGGCCGAGATCAACGAGCGCTGGACCAAACAGGGCCTGCCGCCTTTCGGCCTCGGCCTCGGGCTGTCGACCGGAGAGGCTGCCGCCGCCCTGCTCGGGTCGGAGGAGCGCCTCGAGTACACGCTCGTGGGCGACACCGTTAACCTCTCCCAGCGCCTGCAGCAGTTGGCCGCGGCCGGCGAGACAGTGCTTTCGGAAGCGACGGTCAGAGCCCTCACCTGCGAGGTGTCCACCGTCGCTCTCGGAGAGCAGCTGGTCAAGGGACGCGACACGCCAGTTGTCGCCTACAAGGTCCTGTCAACGGGCCAGTCGTCACCCGGCGGCGTCGTGGCAACAGCCATCGCCCAACCGCCGGCTCGGATGAACATGCAAGGGGGAGCAGAATGACCGACACGGCAACGCTCGGTGGTACGGGGCAAATAGGCACGGGCACGCCCGCCCTCGAGGTGCACGGCGTGCGCAAGACATTCGAGGCCGAGAACGCTCCCGTACGGGCGCTCAGGGGGGTGGACCTCACCGTCGAGCACGGGAGGTTCGTTGCGCTGATGGGGCCCTCGGGTTGTGGCAAGTCGACGCTCTTGAACCTGGTGGCGGGCCTCGACGTGCCCGACGAGGGGACCATCAGGGTCGCCGGCGAGGAGGTGACGGGCAGCACCGAGGACGAGCTCGCCCGGATGCGGCGGCGCCACATCGGCATCGTCTTCCAGTTCTTCAACCTGCTCGAGGGGATGACCGTTCTGGAGAACGTCGCCCTGCCGGCGATCATCGCAGGCCGCAAGCGCAAAGCGGCCGAGACCCGGGCCCGCGACCTGCTCGACCTGCTCGGAATCGGCGACAAGGTCTCGGCAATGCCTGGGGTGCTCTCGGGTGGGCAGCGTCAACGTCTGGCCATCGCGAGAGCTCTCGCCAACGAGCCGACGCTGTTGCTGGCCGACGAGCCGACTGGCGCTCTCGACTCTGCCGGGGGTCAGGAAGTGATCGAGCTTCTGAGCCGCCTGCATTCCGGGGGACAGACCATCATCCTGGTCACCCACGACCCAGACGTGGCCGCGGCGGCCGACACGGTGCTGCGGATGCGTGATGGGCGGATCCTCAGCACAGATGGCGACGCGGGCAAGACCATGGCCGAGACCGTGACAGCGATCGGGACGCTCTGAGAATGCGGGGACCCAGGTGATGGTGGAGTCGGTCGCCGGCGCTGCCGACGCCGGCACTGCCGCGGCTGCGCCACCGGCCGAGCGCACCCAGGCCCGCGTCCTGCTCCCAGGAGCGGTCGTGTTCGCCGCCACTGTCGCCCTTGTTGTCGTCTCGCTCGTGGCGGCGCCGCTCGCGGGCCATCGGACCCTCGGAGTGGTCATCGGGGTCGCCATCGTTTGCACGGCTGCAGCAGGTCTCACGACTCTCGCCCGCGTGCCCAGGCTCGGCTGGCTCGTGACCCTCGGGGCACTTGTCACCGCGGTCTCGGCGGCTGGTTCGCGGCTCGCCCTCACCCACGCCGACAGCGTGCACAGCGCGCCTCATGTGGTCGCCACGTTCGCGGCGCTCGCCGCCATGGCGATCTCGGTCCACGGCTTGTTGTCCTTGCCTGACGGTGTGCTCGGGCGCAGGTCGCGCCAGGTCGGCGCCGGGCTTTGGTACGCAGCGGCCCTTCTGGTGGCTGTCGCGCTGACGACCACTGCCCACGTGCTCGCCCCGTGGCCCGCGGCACTCGGATGGCTGGTGGCCATCTGTTCCACGCTCCCGGCAGTGCACGCCCGTTACCTGGACGCGCCCGCGGCGGGGCGCCAACGGATGCAGTGGATAGCCGTGGGCGCGGTGCTGGGCAGCGAGGTCATCTTGATAGCGGTGACGCTCAACCTGCTTGTGGCCTGGCCCGCCCAGATCGCGGTGCCCGCCGCCGCCGCCACCGTGCTCGCCGCACTGGGCCTGCTTTGCACGGCCAGCGCGCGCCTGGCCCCGCACGCCGACCGGCTGCTCGTCAATCTGCTGTCGATTCTCGGCTTCACCGTCGTGGTGGCGGCCATCTACCTGATAGTCGTGCGCGGACTGGGCAAGACCCCGACGGGGACGACCGACCGCGAGGTGCTCGGCTTGTCGATCGTGGCGGCTGCCATCGCAGCTGTCGGCTACATCCCTGCCCGGGAGCGGTTCGCGCGCATGGCGAACGGCTTCGTCTACGGGGCACGCGAAGCCCCCGACGAGGTGGTGCGCACTTTCGGGAGCCGCCTGACTCGGGCCATACCGATGGACGAGCTGCTGCTGCAGCTGGCCGAATCGCTTCGCAAGACGCTCTCTTTGCGGTCGGCGGAGATCTACACCGGCACCGGCGAAGTCCTCGAGCTCGCCGTGTCGGTGCCCGACATCGGTGAGCGTTCGATCGTCGTCTCCGCGCGCGAACGGCCGGTGATCACTCACGCCGGAGTGTCGGGCAATGCCTGGGCGTCGGTCTGGATGCCTGCGCTGCTGAACGGCCGGCCCGGTGGTCCGATCCGGGTAGCTCCGATCTGCCACGCCGGCGAGCTGCTCGGGACGATCGTGGTCGCGCGCTCCGAGGGCGCGGTCGGCTTCTCTGAGGAGGATGACCGCGTCCTGACCGAGCTTGCTCGCCAGGTCGGACTGGCTTTTCACAACGCCCAGCTGGACACTGCCCTCCAGACTTCGCTCGACGAGCTCCGCCGCCAGGCCGACGAGCTGCGTGCCTCGAGGGCTCGGATCGTGGCCAGCGGCGACGCAGAGCGCCGCCGTGTGGAGCGGAACCTGCACGATGGCGCCCAGCAGCACTTGGTTGCCTTGGCGGTCAACCTGCGCCTGGCCAAGGACGTCGTCATGGAAGACCCGGAGGCTGCGGTCGAGATGCTCGACGAGCTGGGGTCGGCCGTGCAGGACACCATCCAGGAGCTACGCGAGCTGGCCCATGGGATCTACCCGCCGCTGCTTGTCGACAGCGGCCTCGCCGGGGCGCTGCGGCCGGTGGCCAACAGGAGTCCCCTCGACATCGAGCTGTTGACCGAGGGGATCGGCCGCTACGCCGGCGACGTCGAGGCGGCCGTGTACTTCTGCTGTCTCGAAGCGCTGCAGAACGCGGGCAAGCACGCGCCGGAGGCGCACGTCACGGTGCGGATCTGGGAGGAGTCCGGCGGACTGCTGTTCGCGGTCACCGACGACGGCCCGGGCTTCGACGTGCGCTCGGCCCAGCACGGGCACGGATTCACGAACATGACGGACCGCCTGGGTGCCATCGGCGGTTCGGTCCGCTGGGAGTCAGCGCCCGGCCACGGCACGGCGATCCGGGGATCGGTGCCCCTCGGCTGAGACTGGGTTTAGCTGGCGAAGCTGTCGGAGTCGCGTTCTTCCCAGAGCCGGCGAAGTGTCTTCGGGCTGAACTGCTCTTTGTGCACGTAGGCCCTGGCACCGCTCGTCCTGGCGTCTTCCGGCAGGTCGTTCACGTCGTAGGTGGAGCACAGGAACACGACCGTGCCGGGGTGCCCGGCCACTATCCTCCGGGTCGCCTCCAAGCCACCCATCTCAGGCATGTTTATGTCCATCAACACGAGGTCGGGGTGAAGCGAGTCGGCAAGCGATATCGCCTCGATCCCATTGGCGGCCTCCCCGACCAGTTCGAATCCTTCGGTGCGGCGCAGCACAGCGCGCGCGGCGAGTCGGAAGGGGGCCTGATCGTCGACGACGATGACGGAAAGAGGGGCATCCATCAATTGCCTATTCTCCCATGGGCGGTCCGGGAAGACCCGGGAGGTGCCACCCGAATCTTCGGTGTAGCTAGCCTCCCGACTGCGCGCTCAGGTAGACGAGCACCGCCTTCACGCGACGGTTGAGGTCACGTTCCTCGGAGAGTCCCAGCTTGGAGAAGATCGCGTTCGAATGCTTCTCGACCGCCCGCTCCGACACGCCCAGGGACTCGGCGATCGCCCCGTTCGACTTGCCCTGCGCCATCTCGGCGAGGATCTCGGACTCCCTCGGGGTGAGCCACTCGAGATCCGACTTGCGCCGGCTCGCCCTCGCCTTTACCAATTCGTCCACGACCAGGGGATCGATGACAGATCCACCGCCTGCCACCACCCTGATGGCTTGGGCCAGCTCGTTCGCTCCTGCGACCCGTTCCTTCAAGAGGTATCCGCGCCCGGCCGAACCCTCTTGCAAGAGGGCCAGTGCGTAGGCCGGAGCGGTGTACTGGCTGAGGACGACGACGCCCACCGTCGGCTGGTGCTCACGCAGCCAAGCGGCGGCCTGGATGCCTTCGTCAGTGCCGGTCGGCGGCATGCGGATGTCTGTGACGACGACGTCGGGGTTGTGCTCGGCGACGAGCTTGAGCAACTGCGGGAGGTCGCCGGCCCCGCCGACGAGTTCGAGGTCGTCCTGCGCCTCGATCAGTCGCGAGACTCCCTCGCGCAACAAGGCATTGTCCTCCGCGAGGACGACCCGGATCACCGCCACCGAAGCGGGAGCCTAACGCCTTGCGACGGCCGGTAGGAGGGATCGTCCCAGGGCTCCAGGGGCGGTACCTCGATCGGCCCACGGTGCGCCAAGTGGCGCTCGCGCGAGGTCGCTTTGGCGTGGTGCCCACCTTGGTGCGAGCCCCGGACGGGCACACACTGCGAAGAACGGAGGGTGCCTGCAGCGGAGATCGATCAGGCGATGACGCAGCAGTTGCCGGCCGGGGAATGACGATGGGCGGGCAGGACACATCGAGTGGGGGGCGCAGCGCCAATTAGTGTGAGGACGTGGCTGGTCTTCTCGAGCTCGACAAACTGAGCCGTCTGATTGAGTATCCACCAGATGCTGGGGCTCAGTTCCTAGCGTCGAGGGATCCTGACGACACGGCTCACTAACCGTCTGCCGACCGCACGCGGTCTGGCTTCCTAACGAGGTGCCGG
>Ga0187880_1000543_pt1 | contig 31270 bp, 23 predicted proteins | sample June2016WEW_19_4_FD_132998 | JGI IMG/M metagenome (GOLD analysis project Ga0187880, IMG submission 132998) | Peatland microbial communities from SPRUCE experiment site at the Marcell Experimental Forest, Minnesota, USA - June2016WEW_19_40 | ecosystem: Environmental > Terrestrial > Soil >... | reverse complement strand
CAGACGACCTGCAGCACCCCGTCACTTATCCACAGAGGAGGAGCCAGACCGAACCTTCACCCACCGGCCGACAGTGGGGAATTCTCATGGCCACCGGTGGGGAGTTTTGATGGCCATTGACACCCCAGAGCTCCGACTCTCAGGTCCTGACCCGTTTCGCCATCGCCGACGGAGGGGTGACGACTGGCTTCATCGCTCTGACCCCTGGTTTGGCGCTCTTGCAAGTCGCCGCTGCCTGCCAACCCTCCGGATCCCGAGGCGAGACGACGTTCGGGAGATGCTCGGTGCTTGCCGTCCACGTGATCCGCTGATCTCTACATTCGCCGAACGCGCTCTGGCGCCTGCGGCGCGCACGGCTCCGGGCGTCGAGGGAGTGGTGGTGGTCGGCGCGAGACGCGTCATGTGTCATTCCCCAACACTGGGCCAGCCCAGTGTGCTGTCTCTAATACTGGAGCAAATTGGTCGAATCCACCACATGCGGCCGTTGAGGCGCCTGCTTGGCTGGCGGGGCAAGCCATTCGGCTGGCCGCGCCTGCGCCCCGTGTCTCGGGAACCCTCCAGGCTGTTCCAGCGTTTGTTGGGGCGTGAAGTGTTGATGGTCCCCTCGAAGCCGTCACGCAAAGAAGGCGGGAGCTCGGGTGGTGATCAGCCGGGACACGGGCCCTCAGGCGCTCGGAGCACGCGGCACGTGCGGTGCGAGGGGATCGCTACGGTGACTCGGCTGCGGGCGAGCCGCTCTGTCGCGCGGGGGGCGGGCGGGGCCGGTGTTGTGGCCGCCGCCATGATGGTCGGCGCGCTGTTCCCGCCCTTCGTCAGCCAGGGATGCCCCGGCTGTCCGGCCGTTGACGCCGCTCAGGTGCTGTTCACGGAAACGGCGCTCAGAGAGAGCCCGGACCGTGGGCGGTCGTCTGGATGGCCGGCATCCTCGCCACCGCAGCCGCCCTCTTCCTCGCCAGCGTTGCGGTGCGCCTCATGGCGATGGTGACCTGCGCTGCCTCTCTGTCCGCGCTGGGTCTGTCCATCTTCGAGGGTGCGGTGGCCTTCCCTCGGATCCTCGCCACGGCCGCGCTCATGCCGGGTGTGCCCGTCTCTTACGTGCTGGGCCCCGGCTGCTACCTCTTCCGGGTCGGCGCCGTGGTGGCGGTGGTTGCGGCCGCGGCCATGCTGGTGTGGGGAGGCGACCGCGGCGAGAGCATTCGACCGAGGGCGTTGGCCAGCCCTCGGGTGGTGGTGGCCGTTGGCTGGGCGTGCTTGGCCGCTCTCGCGGTTGGAGCCGCCGGGGCTTTCCTACCCTTCGGGCTGGCCTGCGGCGGCTTTGTCAGATGTCCGGCCTTCGTTGGACCGGCTCCTGGCTTGTACTCGGGCGCGCTGGTGGCTAGCACCGACGGCCGGATCGTCCTCGCCCTGCTCGTGGTCGCGGCGCTGGCAACCGCGGCGCGCCTGGCGGGTCGCTTGAGGCCTCAGGGTTCGCTCGGCGCCCTGATCCTTTCGCTTGCCGCCGCGGTCCTGGTCAGCTTCGACAGCCTCAACGGGGCCACCCGGGTGCTGGGATGGCCCATCGCCATCCCGGTCAGTCCCGAGCAGGGCTACTACCTGCTCCAGGTCGCTTCGGCGGCGGCCGTGGTCCTCTCCTTCTTGCTGGTGGCGGCCGACCGCCCGACATGGACGCTCCGCAGTCGCGTCGACCTCAAGGCGCGAGAGGCCGCCCATCCCGTCTAAGAAAGCCGTTGGCTTCGCCCTCGGCACATGAGGCCGGTCCTGACCGCCCGTCATATCAGTTTCTCAAGATGTCATTCCCCAACACTGGGCCACCCGACGGTGCTGTCACCTTCACTGGAGCAAAGTGCCCCAACGAGCCGAACGCTTATCGTCGCCGACACCCGGGGATCCAAGCCCAGCTCCGAGCCCCGCCATTGAGCGGGTCCGAATAAGCGCCGCCAAGGGCGGGCGCTACTCACCGGACCCCGTTCGCTGGTCCACCCTCTATGAGGGTTCCGAGCTGATGGCGCAGCCACCGGGGATGGCCGCGTTGGCTGATAGTCGGCCGTCTAGGCTTCGGCCGGCACAGATGCCGCCGATCCGGGGTCTGCGCTCACGAGGTTTCGGACGCTCGGCACGGCGAGCACCGGCAGGCAGGTCACGACGACACCCGCACCGGAGAGGAACAGGGTCAGCGGACTGCCGAGGGCGCCACCCACCGGTCCGGCGATGGCCTGGCCGACCGGCTGAAAGACGAGCGAGCCGAACCAGTCGTAGGAGCTCACCCGGGAGAGGACCTCGCGCGGGACGCTGCGCTGCAGCGTGGTCTCCCAGAGCACGTTGAAGATGGCCAGTCCGGCACCGCCAACCAGGCCGGCCGTCACTACCGGCCACAGCGGCCACCCCGCGGCCAGCGCCAGCGGCGGCAGCGACCAGAGGGAGACGGTGAGCACGCCGAGCCGGAGCGGGTGGGCGGGCCGGAGGCGCAAGGCGAGCAGTCCCCCCGCCACGGACCCGATCCCGAAGAAGGCCAGGATGATCCCCCAGCCGACCGCGCCTCCCAGGTGCTGCTTGGCCGCGACGGGTCCGAGGATCATGACCGGCGCGAAGAGCATGTTCCCGAGGGAGGCGGAGACGACCACCGTCCACACCCAGGTGCGACTGGTGAATGCCTGCCAGCCCTCGATCAGCTGGCGGCCGAAGCGTCCCGCCGTCCGGGCCACGGCGATGGCCGGGAGCCGAACCAGGAAGTAGGCGTCGACGGCGAACCCGAGAGCGTCCGCGACCAGCGCCCATCCGGGACCCGCGGTCGCAACCACGAGTCCCCCGAGCGCCGGCCCGACGGTCTGGCCTCCAGAGGTCGCGATGGCGCGGAGTGCGTTGGCCTGCTGCAGCGCTTCCGGGCGCACCGTGGCGGGGACGAGGCCGGTGAGGGCGGGGTAGAAGAGCGCCATGGCGGCCCCGAACGTCGCCTGCAACACCAGCAGCTCCCAGAGCTGTGCGGTCCCGGTCAGGACCAGGGCCGCCGTTGCGGCCTGGGCCGCCACGCGGGTCAGGTCGGCCGCCACCATGACCACGCGCCGCGACACTCTGTCCGCGATGACGCCACCCACGAGGAGCAGCGCAACCATCGCCCCGGAACGAGCCGCGAGCACCCAGCCGAGGTCGCTGGCCGAGCCCGTGGCATCGAGGACGGCAAAGGCGAGAGCCACCGGCGCCATCCCGTCTCCCAGGAGCGAGATGGCCTGACCCGTGAAGAGCAGCCGGAAGGGGCGATCTCGAAGCGGAGCCATCGCGGTCGGGAGGCGCATGGCTCGGAGTCTCCGCGAAATGCGTCCAAGCACGCACACACCACCTGCTCGCGGCTGGCGCCCTCCAAGGCCCGAGCCACCCGAGCGCTTGCCGAGCAGAGCCGGGCGCGGACGCGTTGCGCTGGACGATCTATCCGATCTTGCGCTGCACGATTCGGATCGGATTGCCGTCCGGGTGGGCGTGACTGGACCCGTTCGCTGGCCCACCCTCGATGAGGGTTCCGACACGGTGAGGCAGCCGCCTGGGGTGACCGCGGTGGCTCATGGTGCCGTGGTGGAACCCTCATACCAGGTGGACCAGTTCTGGGGGTCAGGTCATGCTCTCGCCGGAGTGCCATCCCCTGTCCCCGTTGGGGTCTCGCCGCCACCGGTACACATGCTAGGAGTGTGGCGAACAGATGTATGTAGGACAAACATCGGTTCGCTATACTCGTACTCCCGGCCTCGCTCCCGTCCCGTATCCCCCATGGGCCGGGACCACGGAGGCGAAGGAGCGATGCCCACCCGCTGTTCGAGGCCCGGCGATGCCGCAATCCAGTCCGCCGGCAGCAGACGGCCCATGCGGGGATGGCTGGCCGCCCTTACGTCCTTCCGCAGAACGACTGATCAGCCCAGTTGCACAGATTAGTGGATGATGTCGAGCGCGCCCTTCGCCGAGCTGGCGGCCCGCTCCCACTTCTCCTTCCTGGAGGGCTCGGCCTCGCCCCGCGACCTGGTCGAGGTCGCGGGGCGGCTGGAGCTCGGGAGCCTCGGCCTCTGCGATCGCAACGGGCTCTACGGGGCGGTCGGCTTCATCGAGGCCGCCCACAAGGCTGGCATCCGCCCGGTGGTGGGGGTTGAGCTGGACCTGGTCGACGCCGGCCGGATCCGTCTCCTTGCCCGCGGCCGGCGCGGCTACCGCCAGCTCTGCCGGGCGATCAGCGCCGCCCAGCTCGCCGGGGTCAAGGGCCAGCCCCGGCTGCGCGTCGCCGGGCTGGGGGAGGAGCAGCTGGCGGGTGGGGCCCAGGGCTGGGAAGTCGGGGCTGCCGACGAGATCGAGGCCCGGGGGTACGACGTCGACCCAGAGGAAGAGGAGGCGTGGGGGTGCGTGCGCAGCGAAGGTTTGCCGCAGGCAGCAGATGCAATGCTGCCGAGGCAAGGACGCCGATCGCCAGTCAGGGCGATCGGACGCCCGGACCGGAGCGAAGCACCACCCCCGCGCCTCCGTCCCCCGGACCGGAGCGAAGCACCGCCCCCGGGCCTCCCCGGGCGCTCCCGGCGCCCCACGCTCCCTCCGCCATCCCGCCCGCAGGCACTCCGCCCCACCGCCGGTCCGTTCCCCGAGGGCTGGCCGTCGCTGCCCTCGACGAGGGACCTGGTGGACAGCCCGCCGGCGGTGGTGGACCCCGCCGACCTCGACGACTGCATCGCCCTCGCGGGGGGACCGGAGAGCGCGGTGGTCGCCGCCCTCGTCGCCGGTGACCGGCGCAGAGCCCAGCGTCAGGCCGAGCGGCTGCGCGAATGCTTCGGTCGGGACCGCGCCGCCCTCCTGCTCACCAACCACCTCCACCCGGCCGACCGCTGGCTCGCCGCCGAGGTCGCCGAGCTGGCCGAGCGGGCCGGCCTCCCGCTGGTCGCCAGCGCCACCCCCGTCCACGCCACCCGCGACGACAAGCCGCTGCTCGACGTGCTCACCGCCATCCGCCACCGGACCACCCTCGACCGGGCCGCGGCCCACGGGTTGCTCCTGCCCAACTGCGAGCACCGCTTGCTCCCCGAGGCCGTGCTGCGCCGGCGACTCCCCGGCTTCCCCGGCGCCTTCGACCATGCCGCCCGCATCGCGGCGCAGTGCAGCCTCGACCTGGACTTCACCGGGGTTCGCTTCCCCGGCTTCCCCGTCCCCGCAGGCGAGACCCCCTTCTCGGTCCTCTACGGGCTCTGCCAGGACCAGGTCCGGCTCCGTTACCGGCCGCTCACCCCCGAGGTGGCCCGGCGGCTGCAGATGGAGCTCGACGTCATCCAGCGGACCAATCTGGCCGAGTTCTTCCTGATCGTCCACGAGATCATGGCGTGGGCCCGGGAGCACGGCGTCCCCGGCCAGGGGCGGGGCAGCGCCGCCGACTCGATCGTCGCCTATCTGCTCGGCATCACCCGGGTGGACCCGATCGCCCACAACCTCCTCTTCGAGCGCTTCCTCCACGTCGACCACCAGGGGACGCCGGACATCGACATCGACTTCTCCACCGACCACCGCGAGCAGGTGATCCAGCACGTCTACGAGAAGTACGGGGCGGAGCGAACCGGGATGGTCGCCAACGTGGTCACCTTCCAACCCCGTCTCGCGGTGCGCGAGGTGGGCAAGGCGATGGGCTTCCCCGAGCCGATCATCGACCGGCTGGCCAAGTCCGTCGACGGCTGGCGGGAGGGGGGCGTGGAGGACGCCCTGGAGGCGGCCGGCCTGCAGTCGCACGCCGCCAGCGGAGCCCTGCCCTGGCGGCAGTTCCTGGAGATCCTGCGTGCCATCGAGGGCACCCCCCGGCACCTCTCCATCCATGTCGGCGGGATGCTGGTGACCGGCGAGCCGCTCGTCGACGTGGTCCCGGTGGAGCGCGCCACCATGGAGGGCCGGGTGGTGGTCCAGTTCGACAAGGACGACGTCGAGGACCTCGGCCTCATCAAGATGGACCTGCTCGGGCTGCGCACCCTCTCCGCGGTCGCCGAGTGCCTGGACCTGATCGAGCGCAGCCATGGCGTCCGCCCCGACCTCGACGCCCTCCCGCTCGACGATCCGCGCGTCTACGACATGATCTGCGCGGTCGACACCATCGGCCTCTTCCAGATCGAGTCACGCGCTCAGCAGCAGGCGCTGTACCAGTCCCAGCCACGGGAATTCAACGATCTGGTGGTCCAGGTCGCCATCATCCGGCCCGGGCCCATCCAGGGCGACGCCGTGCACCCCTACCTGCGCCGCCGCCAGGGCCTGGAGCCGGTCACCTACCTCCACCCCAGCTTAGAGCCAATTCTGTCCGAAACCAAAGGGGTCATCCTCTACCAGGAGCAGATCCTGCGCATCGTCATGGATCTCGCCGGTTACAGCGCCGGCGAGGCCGACCGCTTCCGGCGGGCGATGAACCGGCACCGTTCCCGGCTGGAGATGCAGTCGCTGCACGACGGCTTCGTGCGCCGCTGCGCGGAGCACGGCGGCCTGGGTGAGGAGGTCGCCGAGAAGTTCTTCCGGAGCGTCGCCGGCTTCGCCGAGTTCGGCTTCTGCAAGTCGCACGCCGCCGCCTTCGCGCGGACCGTCTACGAGACCGCCTGGCTGCGCCTCGAGTACCCCGCCCACTGGCTCTGCGCCCTGCTCAACGCCCAGCCGATGGGCTTCTACCATCCCTCGGTGCTGGTCGACGACGGCAAGCGCCACGGCATCCGCACCCTCCCCGTGGACGTGATCCGGAGCCGGGCCCGCTGCACCGTGGAGCGCATCGAGGATGACGAGCCCACGCGGCCTGCTGCGGGATCCCCATGGCGGGACGGCGGGCCCACGGCCCGGCGACTAGGCGAGCAGCCGGCTCTGCCGGGCCGCCGAGGGGCGGCGAGCCCCTCTCGAGAAGGGGGGGACCCCACGCAGCCTCCCCGGGGTTCCCCGGCGGGCCTGCCCGCTGGGGTGGGTGTCGCGTGGGGCGTGCGGCTGGGCTTCAACTACGTCGCCCGGCTCGGCTCGGTCGGCCGGGCCGCCTGCGAGGCGGCCGTCGACGCCGGCGCCACCGGCTCGGTGGGGGAGTTCTGGCGGCACACGGGGCTCAGCCGCCCGGCCATGGAGCAGCTGGTCCGCTGCGGGGCCTTCGACCGGGTCCACCCGGGGCGGCCCCGCCGGGAGCTGCTCTGGGAGCTGGCCGCGGCGGAGGGCTCGCTGCCGTCCCGCCGCCGCCTTCGGGCCCGCGCTGCTCCGTCCCCGGCGCCGGGGCCGCCGCGCGGTCGCGGGCACGTCGCCGCCGCTCCGGTGAGCCCCGCCCCTCCGTCCGGGCTGCTCCTGGAGCTGCCCGCCCCGGCTCCCGAGCTGCCACCGATGACCGAGCGAGACCGGGTGGCCGCCGATTACGCGGTCCTCGGGGTGAGCACCGGCCCGCATCTGGTCAGCCTGCTGCGATCCGCCCTGGACGCGCTCGGCTGCACCCCGCTGGCGAGGGTGAGCGAGCTCGCCGATGGGTCCCGGATCACCGTCGCCGGTCTGGTGATCGCCCGCCAGGCTCCGGTCTCGGCCCGGGGCTTCCGCTTCTTCACCCTCGCCGACGAGGGCGCCCACCTCGACCTCGTCTTCCGGCCGGAGGTGGCGCGCCGCACCCGCGCGGTCGCCAACTCCCATCCCCTGCTGATGGTCGAGGGGACCCTGGAGGTGAGCGCGGGACGGCGCAACCTGCTGGTCGCCGAGGTCACCGCTCTCGATGGCGACGGGCGTCCGCTCCGGGCCTCCGACCACTCCGGGGACCCTCCAGCGTGGCCGCCCACATCCCACGACTACCGCTGACGCAACTGCAACGCCACCTCTGCTGCCGGCGCTGTCGCAGCGTTCGGAGCGATGTTTCACAAGGGTAACGCAGTGGCCTCATTGCTCCGATGGGGACGGTCCGCCCTTTCACCCATCAGTAGCCTGGCAGCACGTTCACCCGTTCCGGGAGGAGGCTGCGTCGTGGTGTCCCAGCAGATCTGTGCGTCGTGCGCGACGGCAAACTCGACGTTCGCGTCCGTCTGCCGGAGTTGCTCCGCCCCCCTCGAGCCGCGCTCCCTGCCCAGCGACACCTCGGGTGGATTCGCCATCTATGGCGCTGATGGGCAGGCCGCCGTCCAGGCCGCTCCAGCCTCGACGCCACCCACCGACTACGCGTCGGCCCCCCACTCCGCCTCGGGCGGCAACGGCCATTGGCCTGCCGAGAGACTGACTCCCAGCACCCTGCAGAAGTGGGCGTCCGACGGGTGGACCGGCCTGCCCAGAGCCCAGACCCCGCTGCCGGTCCGGCCGGCATCGCGCAGCTGGGCCGCGCCGCCGCCGGCGCCGCCCGGGTGCGACGGCGGCACCGCCGCAGCCGTGCCGCCCCCTCCGCCCGCAGCGCCCCCGGACGTGCCCGCCGCTCCGCGTGGTCCGCTCGCCTTTCACCTCGAGGTGGGCGCCGGCTCCGCCCTGGCCGCTGGCACTCCGGCCGGCTTCGCTCCCGAGCCGCCGCCCGCCGGCGCCGCAGACGACGGGGGCGGTCATGGCTGGGGTGTCCGCGAGCAGAAGCCGGCTCCGTCCTCCGCCTGGGACGTCCAGCCCGCGACCTACACGCCCCCGGCTCCGTACCTCCCCCCCGGGGCCCGTCCCGCCTCTGGCTCTCCGCCCGCGGCGGCCTGGGCGCGGTCCGGGCGCCGCCCGCGGGTCGGGGTCCAGATCTTTTTCCTCTCGGTGATCGCGGTCGTGATCACGGCCGGCATCTTCATCTACCTGATGAACGGGCTGGCGACGGGGGTCGGCTCCGGGACCCACACCCTCACCAACCCGCTGACGCTCGGTGGGGTCGCCCCCAACACCAACCCGGAGCTGACGGCTGCCGGGAATGCCCTCGAATCCGAGATCGAGGCGCACGCGGTCGCGGCGAACTCCGGGCTCGAGCAGACGGTGGTGGGCTTCTATGGCTCGTCCGACGGGATCGCGGATGGGATCCAGCCGGATTACTTCCTCTTCCTGGAGAGCGTGAACACCTCCCTGACCGCCTCGGACCTCAGCCAGGTCGACTCCCACCTGCTCACCGTCATCTCGGTGCAGACCGCCGACAGGGTGAGCTTCCACTGCGGCGCCCCCCTGAGCGGCGAGATGACCTCGATGTGCACCTGGGTCGACGGCAACGTCTTCGGGGTCGTCGAGGGCTCCGCGTCCGTCGGCGCAGCTGCCACCACGGCTGCCGCGGAGCAGGCGCGCACCATCGCCGAGCACTGACCGGCCGGCAGCGCTGGTCCTCGGAACGTGGGCCGGTGCGGCTCCATCCGGTACGATCGGAGACGTGTCCGAGGAGCCATCGGGGCTGCACCGGCTCGCCGCCGCCGCGGACCGGCGCCGGATCGCGGTCATCGCTCTGCGGGGGGTGATCGGTGGGGCGGTCAGGACCGGCGACCTGGTCCGGACCCTCGCCGAGGCCCGGCGCTCCGCGCGCGTGCGGGCGGTCCTCCTTGAGATCGACTCCCCGGGGGGCAGCGCCGCCGAGTCGGAGGCGATCTACCTCGCCGTCCGCCGACTGGCCCGGGAGAAGCCGGTGCTGGCCTGGATCCGCACCACCGGGGCGTCCGGTGCGTACTTCGCGGCCTGCGGGGCGAACCGGATCCTGGCCTTCCCCTCGGCGATCGTCGGCTCCATCGGCGTCATCTCGGTGCGGCCGGTCGCCGTCGAGGCCCTGCGTCGTCTCGGCACCTCCGTTCAGGTGACCAAGACCGGGCCGTTCAAGGACCTGGGTGCCCCCTGGCGTGAGCCGACCGAGGCGGACCAGGCCAAGGAGCGAGAGCTCGTCGACGCCATCTTCCGGCGCTTCACCGGTGCCGTGGCCGGAGCCCGAGGACTCGATGACGCCCGGCTCGCGAGGGTGACCACGGGCGAGGTCTGGCTGGGTGTCGAGGCGGTGAGCGTCGGCCTGGTCGACGCCATCTGCGAGGACGAGGAAGCGGCTCTGCGGGAGGCCCAGCAGCTCGCCGGCCTGCCCCATCGCCGGCTGGTCAGGATGGGCCCGCGCCGGTCCGTCCTGCAGCGCCTCGGTGTTCCGGGCGCCGGCATGGGGCCCCCCGGGGTGCGCTGGATCGCCGAGGTCGAGGGCTGGCTCCGGGCACCGCGGGTGCTGCTCTGAATCGCTCCGGCTGAGCGCGCGCGAGGTCAGAGCGCGGCGGTGTCCGGCTCGGCCTCCGCCGCCTGCGGAGCGGGGCCGATCGGGTGGGCGAGGCCGGCCCCGGCCAGGGCCACCACCAGGTCGTCGACGGCGTGCAACCCCGTTTCCAGGTCTGAGGCGTCGAAGGGTCGAGCCGCCCGCCGCTCGCAGACCACGATCCCGGCGAGCCCGCGGCCGTCGATGACCGGGAGGATGAGGTACGAGGTGAGACCGATGCCGCGCCGGCGTTGAGCGCGGTGCGAGGCGCTCTCGGTCCAGATCGCTCCCCGGCGACTGCGGCGCACCCGCACGAGCAGCTCCGAGGGCACCGTCGCGCTGCCCACCCCGGGGTCCGGGGGCAGCGCCACGGCGCGGTCGGCGGCGACGGCGCGGGCCAGACGGGTGAGCCCCAGCCGGACCCCGGCATCCACCGCCACCTGACCCCAGATGGTGGGCGCCAGGCGGGTGCTCCGGCGGTTGATCAGGCCGTTGGCCAGCATCCCCGCCACGGCCGCGAGCGCCCCCGCGGCGAGGGGGGGCAGGCTGGTCAGGCAGAGCAGGGCAAAACAGGGGTACATCACCAGCAGGCTGGCGAGCAGGGCTCGGATGAGGAAGACGCGGACGTCACCCTGCCGGGGGCGCCGCCTCTGGTCGGCGAAGGTCCACAGCCGGTTCCACAAGGCGTTCCAGCCGAAGCTGAGGGCGAAGGCGGGGAGGAAGGCGAGCAGTGGCGGGACGCCGCCTGGCCCCGAGAGCGCCCAGAGGCTGGGCAGGAAGAGCCCGAGCCCGGACACTCCCACCAGTGCGAACTTCCAGATCCGCGCGGATCCGTCGACCTGAAGGAAGAGCGACATCAGGTGGCGCAGGAAGAGCAGACCCTGGCGGGCACTGGCCTTGCTGCTGCCGGCGGCCCGGGCCTGGAACCGGAGCGGAATGTCCACCACGCGCATCCCGGGAACGCAGACCAGCAGCTCGAGCAGGATCTTGAAGCCCACCGGGCGGAACTCGATGCCGTCGATCAGACGCCGGCGGCAGAGGAAGAATCCGGACAGCGGATCGGTGCTCTGACGCGCCTCGTGGAAGAGCACCCGGGCGGCGGCCCCCGCTGCGCGGCTGACCAGGTGGCGGGACAGACCGGCGAGGCCGCCGGCGTTCCCCCCTGACACATAGCGGCTGGCCACCACCAGGTCGGCACCGGCGCCGGCGGCCGCCAGCATCCGGGGGATCAGCTCCGGTGGATGCTGGAGGTCGGCATCCATGACGCAGACGAGCTCCCCGCGCGCCAGGTGGAGACCGGCGACCACCGCGGTGCTCAACCCGCCGGCTCGCTCCGCGCCGTGCCGCAGCAGGCAGTGGACGTCGGCGCGCTCGGCCTGGAGGCCGGCGAGCAGGGCGGGGGTCGCATCGTCGCTATCGTCGACGAAGCAGACCTCTGCGTCGATGCCGGTGAGGGCTGCCGCCAGCCGCGTCCAGAGTGCTCCGAGCCCCTCCGCCTCGTTGCGGGTGGGGATCACCACGGAGAGTCGGGGGGGCGGGTCTGCCGCCGGCGTGGCCATGCGTGCGAAGGATAGAGCCGCCACGAGTTGGACGCGCCACGCTGCCGGCGAGCCGGCCGGCGATCAGCCGCCGCTCACCCGGGCGCCGCGACCAGCTTGCCGTGGATCTTCTCGGTCAGCTCCTCGATCTGCTGGGTCAGGTGGGTGTTCTCGTCGATGAGCTGGCGGAGCAGTTCGATGCCCTGCTGGGCCATCTGCTGCCGGCCGAGGGTGGCGGCCGCGACGGTCTCCCGGTGCTGGGCGTCGGCGTCGGCCTGCGCCTTGTCGCGGTCTGCCTGCCGGGTCTGGGCGAGCAGGATCAGCGGCGCCGCGTATGCCGCCTGCAGGCTGAACATCAGGTTGAGGAGGATGAAGGGATACGGGTCCCAGCGGAAGATCGCGACCACGTTGACCGCGATCCAGGCGGCCACGATGACGGTCTGGCCGACCAGGAACCTGGGGGTGCCGAAGAAGCGGGCAAAGGACTCCGCCCGCCGCCCGAAGCCGTCCGCTCCGAACGGGCGGGCCAGGTGCTCGTATGGCTTCAGGAAGCGCCGGTAGTGGTCCTCCCGGAGGTGGTCCTCCCGGAGGTGGTCCTCCCGGAGGTGGTCCTCCCGGACGTGGTCCCCGGCGGTGGGCGGTGTCGTCATCGTCAGCTGCCTCCTCACGCGGCATGGGCACGGGTTTGCCGGACGGTACCGCAGGAGGACCGTATCGAGCACACGCTGGCGCGATGGGGGAGACCACCGGGTGCAGACGGCCGGGCCGCCGCCAGCCGGGCCCGCGGTCAGCGAGCGGGCACGCCCTCCGCCAGCAGCTCGTCGACGATCCGCAGGAGCCGCGGCTTGGAGACGCAGGCCGTCCGTCAGGCGGCCCTACCTCCCGCGACCCACCCTCCGGCCGGGACCAACCCGCTCCGGGCGGGTGGCCGCGGGCTATCCTGCCCGCATGGCAGATATCGAGATCACCCCCGACACCCTCGTCATCCACATCCGGGGCGCGGACAAGTTCTTTGCCCTGAAGAGCCAGCTCGAGGTCCCGCTCTCCCACATCGCCGGGGTGGAGGCCGCCGCCCCCGAGGCGCACGAGGTCTGGCACGGGATGAAGGTTGCGGGCAGCAACCTGCCCGGCGTGATCACCGCGGGCCGCTTCGTCCAGCACGGCGAGTGGGCGTTCTGGGACGTCCACGACCCGGATCGGGCGATCGCCATCCGGCTCCACGACGAGCACTACGCCAAGCTGGTGATAGGGGTCGACGATCCCTCCGGCACGGTGTCCGCGATCACGGCGGCCATCGCCCACCGCTGACCCGACGTCATCACCCGCCGCCCGCCCGACCGCCCGGGCTGAGGGCATCGGACAGCGCCGGCGTCCCCACTCTCCGCCCGCTCCCGCGGCCCCCTTCAACTGGAACCCCCTGCCCCGTCAGGCGAACCGCGCTTGACCGCTGGAGCACCCCGTTCCAAGATTTGCCAAGGAGCTCCAGACGGGTGCGGCACGACGGCGCTCGCCGGTCGGCAGCAGGAGCGGAGGGATGAGTCATGGCCATCAGTGAGGAACTGGAGACCTCGGAAGCCCAGATCGCCGTGCACTGGCGGGAGGAGGAGTACATCCAGCCTCCACCCAGGTTTGTCGGCCAGGCCAACGCGCACGACCCGGCGATCCTGGAGCGGTTCCGCGAGGAGAACTTCCCGGAGTGCTTTCGCGAGTACGCCGACCTGCTGAGCTGGGATCAGTACTGGCACACGACGCTGGACAGCAGCAACCCGCCATTCTGGAAATGGTTTGTCGGCGGTCGGCTCAACGCCTGCTACAACTGCGTCGATCGCCACCTGGAGACCCGGGCCAACCAGGCGGCGCTGATCTGGGTTCCCGAGCCGGAGAGCGAGCTCACCCAGACGATCACCTACCGAGAGCTGCACCGCCGGGTCAACCAGTTCGCCGCCCTGCTCCGCGACTACTGCGGCCTCAAGGCGGGCGACAGGGTCACCCTCCACATGCCCATGGTCCCCGAGCTCCCGGTGGCGATGCTGGCCTGTGCCCGCCTCGGGATCGTCCACTCCGAGGTCTTCGGCGGCTTCAGCGGCGCCGCATGCGGGGAGCGGATCGCCGACTCCCAGAGCCGGTTCCTGATCACCATCGACAGCTACCACCGGAACGGCGACCTGGTCGATCACAAGGTCAAGGCCGACGAGGCGGTGACCCGTGCCGCATCCCTGGGCCAGGAGGTCGACAGGGTGCTGGTCTTCCGGCGCCGCACCGGCGAGTACGGGTCCGCGACCCCGATGGTCGAGGGCCGCGACGTCTTCGTCGACGATGTCATCGGCCCGTACCGACGTGCCATCGTGCCTCCGACCTCGATGCCCGCCGAGGCACCCCTCTTCCTCATGTACACGAGTGGCACCACCGGCCGGCCCAAGGGGGCCCAGCACTCCACCGGTGGCTACCTCGCCTACGTGGCCGGCACCTCCAAGTACTACCAGGACATCCACCCCGACGACACCTACTGGTGCATGGCCGACATCGGCTGGATCACCGGGCACTCGTACATCGTCTACGGGCCGCTGGCGCTGGGCACCACCACCGTCCTCTACGAGGGGGTCCCCACCTACCCCGACCCGGGCAGGCCCTGGCGGATCGCAGAGCGCCTCGGGGTCACCATCTTCCACACCGCCCCGACCTCGATCCGCATGCTGCGCAAGGTGGGTCCGGACGAGCCGGCCAAGTACAACTACCGGTTCAAGCACATGACCACGGTCGGCGAGCCGATCGAGCCCGACGTCTGGCGCTGGTACCACACGTCGGTGGGCAAGGGGGAGGCGGTGATCGTCGACACCTGGTGGCAGACCGAGACCGGCGGTTTCCTGGGCTCGACGCTCCCCGGTCTTCAGGGGATGAAGCCGGGCAGTTGCGGACCGGCCGCGCTCGGCATCTACCCGGTGATCTTCGACGAGGAGAGGACGGTGGTCGAGCCGGGCAGCGGCAAGGCCGGCAACATCTGCATCCGCAACCCCTGGCCCGGGATCATGCAGACCGTCTGGGGACAACCGGAGCGCTTCGTCGACGTCTACTACCGGAAGTACTGCAAGGACCTGAACAGCAAGGACTGGCACGACTGGCCGTACTTCGCCGGCGACGGCGCGCTCCAGGCCGTCGACGGGTATTTCCGGATCCTGGGAAGGGTCGATGACGTCATCAACGTCGCCGGCCACCGGCTGGGGACCAAGGAGCTGGAGTCCGCCGCCATCACCGTCAACGAGGTCGCCGAGGCGGCCGCCGTGCCCGTCATCGACGCGATGCGCGGCAAGGCGGTCGAGATGTACATCTCGCTCAAGCCCGGCTTCAAGCCATCCGCGGAGCTGGAGGCGAAGGTGGTCAAGGCGATCGAGGTCGAGATCGGCAAGATCGCCCGCCCCGCCAACGTCTGGATCGTCTCGGACATGCCCAAGACACGCTCCGGGAAGATCATGCGCCGGGTCATCGCCGGCATCTCCAACTTCACCGAGGTGGGCGACATCACCACCCTCGCCAACCCCGAGGTGGTGGAGCAGATCAAGCACCACGTGCAGAGCGAGAAGCTCTCCCGGGGTCAGGTGCCGCGGGAGCTGTCGGCCCAGGAGCAGAAGGAGATCGAGGCCTTCGGCAAGGCCGAGTAGCCGGCGGCCCCACCGCACGGGGGACTGGGCGCGGCCCGGTCCCCCGGCGAGGGCCGAGCCCCCGTCAGCTGACGAACGGAGACCCGGTGGGAAGCACCACCCTGTGCCACGCCGCGTTGATGACGTCCGCGAAGGAGGTGTAGAGCGCCGCGATGGCGGTCAGGAGGCCGAGGTATCCACCGATGTTGATGAGGCTGTCGGCGCTGGCGCCGAAGGTCGTCACGTTCCCGGTGAACCAGCCAAGGGCGAGGACCACGAAGGTCAGGGTCAGCAGAACGAAGACGACGGTGACCATCTTGGCCGCCCCGAGCGACGCGATGGTCATGTACGCGGTGAAGATGCCCCACGCAAGCAGGTAGAGCCCGACCCAGCCCAGCCAGGCGTTCGGCGCCCCCTTGATGATGCCCCCCAGATAGACTTGGACAAGCAGGAAGAAGCTGAACCAGAAGGCGCCGTAACTGCAGAACGCGGTGCCCGCGAAGGTGTTGCCCCTGCGGAATGCCCAGAGGCCGGCCACGAACTGAGCCAGGCCCCCGTACGCTACGGCCATCGAGAGCGTCGACCCAGTCAGGGGCACGATCGCGGAGTTGCCGAACCAACCGGCGTTGACGACGGACAGGATCAGCGTCGTCAGGCCGAATCCGGCCAAGCCCAGGGGGGCAGGATCGGCGATCGCAACCTCCGTGGGTCTCGTGGCGGCCGGCCGCGGTTCCGCAGTGGTCATGGGTGTGCTTGTCATGCTGGCTCTCCTCACTCTGAGCGCGTCGTCCGCGCGCTCCCCGGCCACCAATGATGCTATGGGTTCCTCCGTTAGTCCAGATGTGGCAACGGGATTCGTCGCTGAACCGAGCGCGCGCCCGGGAGTCGGGGCCGGCGCGGTATTCGACAGCCGCGTCATCTACGACACCCGCGTGGTGTCCGGGACTCGAGGTCGCGTCAGGGTCCAACACCGTCGCGCCGTCCAGGTCTTGGACAGCGCGTGGCGTTCGGTGCGCATGTGCGGTTCAAGCTGTCTCCGGCCGTCGTCGGCCGGGCGAGACGCCCGCGCTCCCGGCTGCTCAGGCCATCGCCCGGCGATAGGCGCGGGTCGCCCACCAGATCGCGAGCAGCGCCGCGGCGGCCGTCACCCCGAAGCCCAGGGCCACGGTTCCCGTGGCCACCGTGCCCGCGGCGAGCTGGCGGGCCGCCTCGACCGCGTAGTACATGGGGTTGGCGTGGCCGATGCCCTGCAGCCAGCCGGGACCGAGGGAGAGGGGGAGCAGCACGCCCGAGAGCAGGGTGAGGGGGAGCTGGAGACCGGTGACCACCGCCGCCAGGCTGCCGATCTGCTGGAGGGTGATGCCGAGGGCCGCAGATCCCGCTGAGCACGCCGCCGTGAGCAGCGTCATCAGCACGACGAGCAGGCCCAGTCCCCCCCAGTGGGAGTGGAAGCCGAAGGGGAGGGCGACGCACAGGACGATGACCGCCGGGACGGCGAAGGTGATGACGTCGCGGACCACGGTCCCCAGGACCAGCGCCAGGCGGCTCGCCGGGGTGACGCGGAGCCTCTCGATGACACCGGTGTCCAGCTCGCCGATGACGATCCAGCCCGCACCCATGCCCGCGCCGAAGGCCATCAGGGCGAGGATGCCCGGCACGAAGACGTCGAGGACGCCTCCCGTTGGGAACCCGGGGCCGCCGGCCAGCGAGGTGAGCAGGGGGGCGAAGAGGGCGAGGTAGAGGAGGGGGACGCTCAGCCCCATGAACACCCAGATCGGCTGGCGCAGGGTCTCGAGCAATCGCCGCCGGCTGAGCAGCGCCGTTTGCAGCAGCAGGGTCATCACGCAGCCTCCGCCGCGGCCGGGTCGCCCGCGTCGCGCAGGGAGCGCCCGGTCTCATGGAGGAAGACGTCGTCCAGCGACGGCTCCTGGAGGCTCACCCGGAGCACCCCGACACCACCGGCACGGAGACGGTCGATGACGGCCGCCAGACCGGCGGTCGGATCCGGGACCTGGATCCGGAGAGCTCCGTCGTCGATGTGCACCCTGCTGACCTGCGGATCGCATTCCAGGTCGGTGGCGAGCGACCCCAGCTCGGCGGTCCCCGGTTTCGGGATGATGATCACCTCCGCCGGATACCGCTGCTTGAGCTCCAGAGGGGTGCCCTCCGCCACGACGCGCCCGTGATCGATGATCGCGAGCCGGTCGCTGAGCTGGTCGGCCTCGTCGAGGTAGTGGGTGGTGAGCAGGATGGTGGTGCCGGCGTCGCGGAGACCGCGCAGCTGCGCCCAGAGGTTGGCCCGGTTCTGCGGGTCCAGGCCGAGGGTGGGCTCGTCGAGGAAGAGCACCTCGGGCCGGTGCATGATCCCCAGCGCCACCTCGAGCCTGCGCCGCTGGCCGCCCGAGTAGCTGCGCACGATCCGCTGGCTGAATGCGCTGAGCTCGAGCAGCTCGATGAGCTCGCCGGCGCGGCGCTCGGTGTCGGTCCTGGACATGCCGTACAGCCGGCCCTGAAGCAGCAGATTCTCGCGCCCCGTGGCCTCGCGGTCGGCGCCGCCGAGCTGGCCGACGTAGCCGATCCGGTGTCGCACCTCGGCGGGGTGGCGGCGCACGTCCACTCCCGCGACGACCGCCTCGCCCGAATCCGCGGGAAGGAGCGTGGTGAGGATGCGCAGCGTCGTCGTCTTGCCGGCTCCGTTGGGACCCAGGAAGCCGTAGATCTCGCCTGCGCCGATGGAGAGGTCGACGCCGCGCAGCGCCTCCACCCCTCCGCCCCTGGAGGGGAACTTCTTGCGCAGGGCGGTCGCCCGCACCGCCCAGGCCTGAGCCCGCTCCGCGCCCGGAGTCTCGGTCGCGGCGGCTGCCGCCGTCATCCCGCCACCTTGGTCAGGCGAACCTCGAGGCCGATCCCGGCGGTCTCCACATGGCACGTGCGAAAGGCGGTCTGCGCGACCAGGCGCTCGAACCGGGCGGGGGAATAGGCGCGGCGCCGCAGCAGCGTCGAGAGGATCAGCCGGGTCATGAAGCCGTTGAAACGGCTGAGCTTCATCGCTCGCACCTCCTCGGCGATGGCTGCGTTCGAGGCGTCGTTGTTCATGTCCTGGATCACCGCCGTCCCGCCCGGGCGCAGGACCCGGTGCATCTCGTCGAGGGCACGCGCGGGCTGTTTGAAGTTCTTGAAGGCGGCCTGGCAGACGATGAGGTCGAAGGCGTCGGCCCCGAAGGGCATGGCCGAGACGTCGCCCCGGCGGAACACCACGTCCACCCCCGCCTGGCGGGCGTTCTCGGTGGCGATCTCCACCATGGTCCGGCTGATGTCCAGTCCGGTCACCTGGAGCCTTCCCGAGCGGGCCATCTCGACCGCGTGGTAACCGGGGCCCGGCGCCACCTCGAGCGCCGTCGCCCCGTCGGGCAGCCCGGCGGTGAGCCGCGCCGCCTCGCGGCGGCACTCCGCGAGCTGGCTTGCCGAGCCCCGGTTGCGCGCGTACCAGCGCGCCATCCGCCCCTCCATCTCGGGCAGCTGGAAGCGCCGGCGCGGTGTGGTGCTCATCGGAAGAGGCTGAGCGGAATGGCGACGGCTTCCGCCAGCAGCACCAGGAAGCCGCCCAGGCCGATCAGCAGGATGGCGAGCCCGACCGGCGATGCGAAGCCCCACCAGTTGGTCAGGATCCCGTGGGGCAGGCCGAACAGCTCTCGGTCGCGGTCGTCGTCGTTCATACCGGTTCTCCTTGGCGGATCAATGGCTGCGTTGCGGACGTGCCGGCGGCATCGGCCTCGGCCTCGGTGAGCTCAGCGCGGTCGCCCCGAGAGCGCCCGCGGGCGAAGAGGGAGGCCACGGCGGCGAGCCCGAGCACGCCAACGGGGAGCAGCATGGTGGGCTTCATCGCGGCCACGAACCCCTCGGCGAAGACGGAGTGTGCCAGCGATTCGAGGCTGGTTGCGAGGCTCGGCGGCGTGCCCGCGGGGATGCGCAGCGCGGCCCCGCTCTGGCCGGCGCCGATCTGCAGGCCGCTGGCGGCCGCGCCGGTGAAGCTGGCCACGAACGACCCCGCCACGTGGGCGGGGAGGTGGGAGGCGGCGGCGACCGCCTGCGCGTGCAGGGAGGTGGCGAGGCGGTTCTGGAGCAGGGCTCCCACCGAGGCGCTGGCGATCACCGCGCCCATCTCCTGGAGGGTGCTGAGCGTCCCCGAGGCCACTCCGGCCAGCTCCACCCGGAGGTCGCGGGTGGCCAGCTGGAAGGCGTGGCCCCAGATGCATCCCATGCCCAGCCCGCCGACCACCAGCCCGGGCACCACCGACCACCGGCTCGAGTCCGCCTGCACGTCCCAGGCGATGTAGGCGGCTCCAGCGGCGAACAGCAGCAGCCCCGCGGTGAGGACGCGGTTGGCTCCCAGCCGCGTGGTGGCCGGCCCGTTCGCGGGGCCGGTGGAGAGGAACATCGCCCCCGGCTGCACCGCCACCACCAGGCCGGCGGCGAGCGCGCTGAGGCCGAGCACCGACGGGTAGTAGATGGTGAGCGGCAGGTAGATGCCGAGGATGAAGAAGCTCATCGCCGCCAGCACCAGCGCCATCAGCGTGAAGTTGCGGTCCCGGAAGAGGGCGAAGGTGAGCAGCGGTTCGCCACCCTGCCGTCGCGCCTGGTGGATGAGGAAGGCGCCCAGCAGCACCACTCCGGCGGCGATGAGCAGCGGGATGCTGAGGGGGCCGGTGATGGTTCCCCAGTCGTAGCGCTGCCCCTCGATGAGCCCGTAGACGATGCAGAAGATCGCGGCGGTGACCAGGGCCATGCCGGCGAGGTCGAGCCGGTGGCGGCGCCCGGGACGGAGGTCGGGCACCAGGCGGCTGGCCGCCAGCAGCACGCCGACGCCGATCGGCAGGTTGACGAAGAAGATCCAGCGCCAGCTGAGGTCGGTGACCAGCAGGCCACCCAGGGTCGGCCCGGCGACCACGGCGAGCCCGGAGAGCATGCCGAAGACGCCGAACACCGGTCCCCGCCGCTCCGGGGGGAAGATGGAGACCAGGATGGCCATGCTCTGCGGGGCGAGCAGGGCGGCGCCCACTCCCTGCAGCGCCCGGCCCGCGATCAGCACGCCCGCGGTGGGGGCGAGGCCGCTCAGGGCGGAGGCCGCGGTGAAGAGGGCGATGCCGCCCACGAACAGCCGGCGCGGGCCCACGATGTCGCCGAGCCGCCCCGAGGTGATGAGCAGCACCGCATAGCCCAGGCTGTAGGCGTTGAGCATCCAGAGCACCTCGTCGAGGCTGGCGTGGACGCCGTCGACGATGCGGGGGATGGCGATGTTGACGATGGTCAGGTCGAGCAGGGTCATGAACATCCCCGTGGAGAGGACGAGCATCACGACCCACGGGTTGAACCGGCGGGCGGCAGCGCGGCCCCCGTTGGGCTCCGGCGCCCCCGGGGGACTGCCATACTCTCCTTGCATCTGCCTCTCCCGGGGTGGTATCTTAGTAACTAAGCAAACGTGATACTAAGCAGATGACCCGGCCCATGTCAACCCCCGCCCGCTCCGAGCTGCTCCGCCGCCTGGTGGTCGCCGTCCGCCGTCAGGTGGCCTGGACGGTGCTCCACAACCAGGCCATCGCCGACCGGCTGGGGATGGGGGTGACCGACCTCCACTGCGTCAACCTCCTGGACATCGAGGGCTCGATGACCGCCGGCCGGCTCGCCGAGCTGATGGGGCTGACCACGGGCGCGGTCACCGGAGTGCTCGATCGGATGGAACGAGCCGGCCTGGTGCGGCGTGAGGCCGACCCCGCCGACCGCCGGCGGGTGGTCGCCCAGCTGGTGCCCGAGGGGATGGCGCGGGTGCGCGCCGCCTATGCGGCCGTCGGCGGGGCCGTCCAGGAGCTCTACGCGGGCTTCGACGACGCTGAGATCGCCCTCCTGGTCGCGTATGCGGAGCGCAGCACCGAGATCACGCGCCGGATCACGACGGACCTGAGGAGCGTGGAGCGCGGCACTGCCGGGGTGAGGGAGGGGGAGCTCTCGGCTCCCCTGGGCGGCGTGACCGCGGGACGCCTGGAGGTCAACGCCTCGGTGGCGCGGATGCGGATCGGGTCGAACGCGGAGATGCCGGACCTCTACCGGGCCAGCTTCGACGGGCGCCCGCCCCGGATCCGGGTGACCGGTGGCACCGTGAGCCTCACCTTCCCCGGGCTCTGGCACGCGGGGGCCGGCCGCGGTCAGGTCGTCCTCAACGGGACCATCCCGTGGGCGCTGGAGATCCGCGGCGGTGCCGCCGAGATGGACCTCGACCTCTCCAGCGTCAGCCTCTCCGAGATGACCATGACCGGTGGCGCCAGCCGGGTCGACCTCCGGCTCTCCCGACCGGTGGGCACGGTCCCGCTCCGGATCCGCGGGGGAGCCAGCCGGATCGGCATCCATCGTCCCGGCGGTGTGCCGGTGCGGGTGAGGGTGACGGGCGGCCTGAGCAAGCTCAGCCTCGACGCCCACCGGGTGGGGTCCGTCGGCAGCGGCGCGGTGGTGGCGAGCCCCGGGTTCGAGACCTCCGTCGATCGCTATGAGCTCGTGGTGGAGGGCGGCGCCAGCCGCATCACCGTCGACGGCGGCTGACGGGTGCGCGAGGGCCGGGCACCGAGGCGGACCGGGGTTGCGCCGCGCCCAAGTGGATGAGCTATTCCTGGGCGCCCACCTGGAGCGGGTCACCGGCCGCCGGATGCACGTCTGGATGGGCGAGTGCCACGTCCATGCCGGAATCGACCCCGACGACCTCGCGGCGACCCGGCGGCTACATCCCGACGCCGAGCTGCTCGTCCACCCGGAGTGCGGCTGCACCTCCGCGACCCTCTATCGCCTGGGCCACAGGGACCTGCAGGGGCCGAGCTGCGTAGTCGCGTCCACCGAGGGGATGGTGCGCCGGGCGGTGGAGTCGCCCGCCACCACCTTCATCGTCGCCACCGAGGTCGGGATCATCCACAGGATGAATCTGCTGGCCCCCCTCAAAGCGCTTCCTGCCCGCCTCCGAGGACGCCGTCTGCCCCTACATGAAGAGGATCACCCTGGAGCGCGTGGCCGCCGGCCTGGAGCGGATGGAGCCCCGGGTCAGCGTGCCCCAGCCCGTCGCCGATCAGGCCCGCCGGGCCCTCGACCGGATGGTCGCGATCACCGCGTAGGTTGGAGAGCCGGCGCCTCCGGTCGACCGGCGGCCACATCCGCCCGTGACCGATCGGGCGCCGCCGTCACTCCGGCAGCGGGCTCGGTGGCCACCCCCGCGTCCGCCAGCGAGCGCCACCCCGCCGCCGCCGCCAGCAGCAGCGCGGCCCCGGCGAGCCCGAATCCCGCCCGCGGGCCCGCCGCCTCGGCGGTGAAGCCCACGATCGGGCTGGTGATCGGCTGAGCGCCGGGCAGCGCCATCACCCAGATGCCCATCACTCGCCCGCGCATGGAGGGGGCGGCGCGGAGCTGGGCGAGGGTGTTCGCCCGGGCGATGAACCAGATCGAGAGGGCGCCGGTGATCCCCAGCGCCGCGAAGGCCATGCTGGCGAGCGGAGCTGCGGCCGTCGCCAGGATCGAGATCCCGGTGAGCAGGGCGAGGAGGCGCACCGAACGGCCCGACGGCATCCCCCGCCCCGAGGCGGCGAGCAGGGCTCCGGCGACGCCGCCCACGCCAAAGGTGGCCATCATCAGCCCGTACCCGCCGCCACCCAGGTGGAAGGTTCGGGTGGCCAGTAGGGGCAGGCCGACCCCGAGGTTGAAGAGCATCCCCGACGCGGCCGCCATCAGCAGGCAGTAGCGGAGCGCGGGAGTGCTCCAGGCGTAGCGGAGCCCCGCCCGGACGGCGCCCGGGCCGGCCGGAGCGCGGCGGATGGGTGCGGCGCCTCGCCCCGCCCGCCGCCTCTGGGTGAGCAGGACGGCGAGCGGCGGGAGGTAGGAGACGGCGTTGGCCACGAAACAGAAGGGGACGCCGAGGGTGGCCAGGAATATCCCGCCCGTCGCCGGACCGAGCACACGCGAGACGTTGATCACCACCTCGTTCAGGCTCACCGCGCTGGCCAGCCGCTCGCCACCCACCAGGTCGAGGACGTACACCTGGCGGGCGGCTCCATCGGGTGCGCTCACCGCTCCGGTGACGAAGGCGAGGAGAAAGAGCATCCAGACCCGCACCGCCCCGGTGAAGGTCAGCACGGCCAGCGCCCCGGCCAGGAGGATGAAGAGGACCTGGGTCACCGCCAGCAGCCGCCGCCGGTCGACCCGGTCCACCAGCGCTCCCGCCCAGGGGCCCCCGAGCAGGACGGGGAGCATGTAGCAGGAGCCGAGGATCCCGAGGTCGAGGCCACTGCCGGTCAGCCGGAGCACCAGCCAGGACTGGGCGACGCCCTGGGTCATGGTCCCCGACGCGGAGAGCACCTGGCTGAGGAACCACCAGCGGAACGAGGGCGCACGCAGCGACCCCAGAGCGGGTGAGAGACGGGAGCGGACCGGGCGAAATATCAACGAATCAGTGTAAAATTCAACAGGCGACTGGCGGGAGTACGAGTGTAACAGGATGTGGCTCACATCTATTTGTGCATATTCGTATGAATGTGGCTACACTCGGAGCATGCCTCTGCCGCCCTCTTCGGAGATCCTCCGCCCCAATTCTCGCCGTCTCCTCACCCTCGTCGAGTGCTCGGGCCCGGTCACCCGGGGGCAGCTCGCCCAGCTCTCGGGCCTCCCCGTCACCACCGTCGCCGGCGTCGTCGCCGAGATGCTCCAGCGGCGGCTGCTGGTCGAGGTCGTCTCCGAGGTGGCCCCCCGGGGGGCGGGGCGCCCGCCTCGGACCCTGGTCCCGGCGGCGCCGCCCCGCGTTGTGGGGGTGATCGCTCACCGGGGCAGCGATCTCCACGCTGCCGTCGTCAGCCTCACCGGTCTGCCCATCGGCGGGAGGAGCGAGACGGTCGTGCATCCGGACTCCACGCCGGAGGGTGACGCCCACCTCCCGGGTGGGTCGCTGGAGCTGGGGGCACGTCTCCTGGATGCGGCGCTGCGGGACACCGGCATCTCGGTCCAGCGCCTCGCCGGAGTGGTGGTGTCGGTGGCCCGGCCGCAGCCGGCGGAGGTCGACCTGGCACCTCTCCGCGAGCAGTTCGAGGCGCCGGTCGTGGCCGAGAACGACGCCAACCTCGGTGCCCTCGGCGAGTCCTCCTTCGGTGCCGGCCGCGAGCTGGACAGCTTCGTGTACGTCATGCTCGGCCACGGTGTCGGGGCCGGCCTGGTCTTCGACGGACGGCTGCACCGCGGGGCCGCGGGCTTCGCCGGCGAGCTGGCCCACGTGCAGGTCCGCGAGCAGGAGGACGGGCCGCTCTGCGTCTGCGGGGGGCGCGGATGCCTGGCCCAGGTCATGGGCCCCTCCCTCCACGAGTTCGTGCGGCGCGCGTACGCCCGGCGCCTCAGCGTGCCCGAGGTCCTCTCGCTGGCGGCGGACCGGGAGCCCGGCGTGCGCCGCACCTTCTCCGATCTCGGGCGCACGGTGGGCCGGCCCCTCGCCGACCTCTGCACCATGCTCGATCCCGCGGCGGTGGTGATCGATGGGAGTCTCGGGGCTGCCGGCGAGCCGGTGATGGCCGGCATCCGCGAGGCCATCGACCGTCACGCCGCCCCGGCGGTGGCCGACTCGGTGCGGGTGCTAGCCGGCCAGCTCGGGGAGCGGGCCGAGGTCCTCGGGGGGGTGGCCCTGGTCCGGCAGCGGAGCCTCGACGAGCAATAGCACCCGGGGCCGGCTCGCCGCCGGTGAGCCCTCCACTGGCGGAGCCGCCCGCCACCCGCACCGCCGTCTCGGGACCGCCCGCCACCCGCGGCGCCGGCCCCGTCTGGATCGGCTTCGATGGCAGGGGGCTCGGCCCCGCTATGCTCGGCGCCGAACCGATGCTGGATCGCTTTCCCAACCTCTACGACCGTGACCGCTGGCGCCGCTTCGGGTACCCCCTGCTCGGGCTCGGCATCGTCTGCGTGATCGTGGGCGCGATCTTCGACGGCCAGAAGGACACGGGGACGGCGAACGTCTTGCTGGTGGCCGCGGCCCTCGGGCTCGGCCTGTCCGTGTCGCTCTGGATGCGCCAGCGCTACAGCTATCTCAGGCTGGAGGGGGATCAGCTCTTCTTCCGGTACCTGACCGTGAGCGTCCGGCTGGACGTCACCGAGGTGCGCCGGGCCCGGGTCGCCAAGCTGGTCGCCGCACTCCAGCGCCGGGGCCGGGCTCCTCGCAGCCTGTCGGGTGCCGACGCCCTGGTCCTCCGCCTCCGGAGCCCCGACAGCGGCCGGCTCCGCCGCCTGCTCAGCCGCCGCTGCGTCTTCGGGGACGAGCTGGTGATCCCGCTCCACGACGCGGTCCTCCTCCAGCGTCAGATCGAGGCGGCCCTTGCCCCTCAGCGGAGGGGTTCCGGCGACGAGGATCGTCCCCCGGCGCCACGGCGGCGGAACCGGCGGAGATGACCCGCGAGCCCGCCGGTGGGCGGTCCTCGGACCCGTCCGCCGACGATGAGCCCGTGGGGACGGAGCCCGCCGGCGCAGAGCCGCCGGGGACGGACCCCGCCGGCGCAGAGCCGCCGGGAATGGAGCCCTCCGGCGCAGAGCCGCCGGGAACGGAGCCATCCGGCGCAGAGCCGCCGGGGACGGAGCCATCCGGCGCAGAGCCGCCGGGGACGAAGCCCGCCGGGGAGGGGCACACCGAGGCGGACGCGGACCAGGCGGAGCCCCGCACCTCGCGGCCGTGGTCGAGCGACGAACGGCCGCTGGTGAGGGCGGGGCTGCGCGGGTTGCTCGACCTCACCCGGCTCGACGTCGCCCTGCTCGTAGCCCTCACCCTCCTCGCCTTCGTGCTGCGCTTCGGCAGCCCGATCCTGCCCAACTTCCTGGGTGGCAACGCCACCTCGGTGCCGGCCATCCAGGTCCTCGGCGTCGGCAGCGCCTACAACAGCTCCGCCAGCGCCTGCGAGGAGGTGCCGATCGGCAACAAGACCATCAAGGCATGCGGCCAGGTCTTCGACGAGGTGTACTTCCCGACCGACGCCGCCGACGATCTCCACTCCCCGGCGATCAGCTACTTCGACCCCGAACCGCCGCTGGTCAAGCTGCTGATGACGCCGTCGATCGCGCTCCTCGGCTTCAACACGATGGGCTGGCGGATGACCCAGGTGGTGACCGGCAGCCTGCTCTGCGGCCTGATGTACCTGATCGCGCTGCGGCTGCGCCGCGACCGCTTCTTCGCGATCGTCGCCTCGCTGCTGGTCTGCCTGGACGGGCTCGCCTTCGTCGAGTCCCGGCTCGGGCTCATCGACATGCCCGCGATCTTCTTCGTCGCCCTGACCTGGTACCTATTCCTGCTCCACTGGCAGGCGAGGACGCGCCGCCAGTGGCGGCTGACCCTCTACGTGCTGGCCGCCGCGCTCGGCCTCGCCTTCGCCGCCAAGCTGACCGCGCTGGCCCCGCTCGTGATCATCGCCACCCTGGTCGTCTTCCGGGGCCTGGCGCCGTACGCCGCCGCCGCCTTCCCAGCGCTCCGGCGCATCGCCGGCCCGCGCCGCTACGAGACCGCGCTCTGGAGGGAGGCCGCGGGGTCGAGGGCCTGGGTCCACTACACCGTCGGCCTGATGCTGGTCGCGGCGATCTTCTGCGCCAGCTACGCGCGTTACCTGACCATCTCCCACGACGACGTCTATCAGTTCGTCTCCTGCAACCCCAGCGTCGAGGGAGTCGCCACCGCGCCATATCCCAACGACGTCAAGTACCTGCCCGTGCCGGTGACCAAGGTGGACGGAGTCACCGTGCCCAACCCGGTGCAGGCGATCTCCAACATCATCGCCATCAACGAGGCGAGCCTCAAGTACCAGGAGCTGGAGTGCCACGGCCATCCCTATGCCTCGCGCTGGTACACGTGGCCGGTCATGGAGCACCCGGTGCTCATGTACTACCAGAGCATGCCCCTGCTCGACGCGCCGAGCTACTCCGGCACCGGGGTCATCACCAACATGGGCAATCCCGTGGTCTGGTGGCTGGGGATCCTGGCCCTGCTCTTCTGCGTCTGGCGGATGAGCGCCGGGCCGAAGTGGTTGCGGGTGGGCGTGGGCGCTCTGATGGTGGCCTCGCTGACCACCATGATCATCACCTTCCACGCGGCCGAGCCCGGCATCGATGTCGTCACCGGCACTCAGCCCGGTCCGATCGGCCCGGTGAGCCCGCTCTTCAACCTCGCCTTCCTCGGCGGCATGGGGCTGTTCTGTGCCTGCGCAGCCGTCTTCGCCGTCGTCTCGCGCCGCTTCGTGCCCGCCTTCATCGTGCTCGGCTATGTCACCGCCTGGATGATGTGGGTGCCGGGCAACAAGCTCCGCGTCCTCTTCTACTACCACGCCCTCGGGATGCTGATCTTCGTCGCCCTGGCTCTCGCCTACGCGCTCACCGCGCTGCGCGGGGTCCGCTTCTTCGCCGCCGGCCGCTGGTGGTCACTGGCCCCGCTGGCCTACGCCGGCGTGGCCGCGGTGGTGGCCGCCTTCATCTTCTTCTACCCGATCTGGACGGCCATCCCGCTCACCACGCCGGACCAGCAGATGCGTCTCTGGGTGGATGCCTGGTAATGCCGTGGCGGGTGCGCTGAGCCGCGTGCCCCCGCCAGCGCGCGAGGCCCCCGGGTGACCGGCCCGGCGAGTGTCGCGCTGCTCCTCCTGCTCGCCCTGCTGGGCGCGGCCTCGGGCTGCGCCGTGCTCGGCGTGGTGGCCACCCCGCTCCGCCTCGCGGAGCGGATCGCGATCGCGACCGTCGCCGCCTTCGCCCTCGACGCCGTCGTCTGCTTTCTGCTGAGCCTCGGCCTGGGCCTCGGCCCGGCCTCGATCCTGCTCGCGCCGGCGCTGGTCACCTCGGTCGCGGTGCTGCTGGCGCGTGCGCTCCGGGTCAGCATCGTGCACACCTGGCGCCTGACCTGGGACGAAGCGCGCGGGCAGTTCGGCGCCACGGTGTCGCTGGCCGCCATCGCGGCGGTTGCGCTGGTGGTCTTCGCCCTGCTCTTCTCGCGGGCGATGTTCCAGGACGCCGCGGGTGACCTGGTCACCGGCTACTGGATCCCCGACTGGGCGCAGCACCTGATCACGGCAGCTTCCTTCTCCACCGCCCAGAACCTCCCCCTCCAGAACCCGATCATGAGCGGCACCCCGCTCTACTACCCGTTCCTCCCCGACTTCACCTCGGGGATGCTGATGCGCCTGGGGCTCGGCGATGGTCCGGCGCTCTGGCTCCCCCAGGTGATCCTCGCGGTCGTCCTGGTGCTCCTGGTGGTCAGCCTCGCCGAGCGGCTGGGGGCGCGCCGGTCGGCCGGCGTGCTGGCCGTGATCATCTGCTTCCTGGGCGGCGGGCTCGGCTTCGTCGGCGCCCTGCACGATGCCTGCACCGACGCCGGGTACAGCTTCGCCCAGTGCAGCGCGGGCTACGTGGTCACCCACCCGGTGGACGGCGCCGGCATCACCGTCCGCACCATCGGCGCCCTGCCCGGCCTGGTCGCGAACCAGCCCACCAGCTTCGACGGCATGACCTCCGCGCCGAACTCGGCCACCCCGGTATTCAAGGACCAAGAGTGGTACACGCCACTCTTCGCCTGGTGGCTGCCCCAGCGGACCCTGATGGAGGGCTTCGACGTCGTGGTGGCTGCGCTCGTGCTGCTCATCGCCGTCTTCGAACGGGCTCGGGCGCGGCTCTTCGACGTCGCCGTGGCGGGCCTTCTGGTCGGCCTCCTGCCGGTCATCCATGTGCAGAGCCTCTTCGCAGCCGCCGTCATCGCCGCCGGCCTGGCGGTGATCCGCTGGCGTCCGGCCTGGCTGCTCTTCGCCGGGGTGGCGGCGGTGGTCGCGGCTCCTCGTCTGGTCCAGCTCGTGCTCGCGCCCCATGGCTCCGCCGCCCTCGGCAACCAGTACCCCTGGCTGGAGCCGGGATGGATGTCAGGAGCTCTCAACACCGCTGCCCTCGGGCACTCGATCACCGCCTCCAGCGCCGCCGCCGCGGTCGGGGACGCCCTCACCCTTCCCTTCAACGCCAGGTTCTGGGGCTTCTGGCTGATCAACCTCGGGGTCGCGGTCCCGCTCAGCCTCGCGGTCCTGCTGCTGGCGATCGGCCGCCTCTTCCGGGACCGGTCGATCGGCCGGGCGGCGGGGCGGGTGCTCGGCATCGTCCCCCCGGCCACGGTGCGATTCCTGCTCGCCTGCATCCCCGTCTTTCTCCTCTGCAACGTCGCCGTGCTGCAGAGCTGGGACTGGGACAACACCAAGCTGCTGGTCTACTGGTACCTCGGAGTCGCCCTGGTGGTGGCCGCGATCACCGTCCACCTCTGGGTGGGGGTCTGGCGGCGCATCCTCGCCGTCCTCCTGGCCGGCAGCGTGCTGGCCACCGGCAGCCTGGCGCTGCTCCGGCTGCTGCCCTACACGCCCCCGTCGGCCTCGGTGACCGGGCCCTACGTGGTGGCCTCGGCGGCCGACCTGCAGATGGCGTCCGTCCTCGAGGCGGAGACCGCCCCCACTGCGGTCTTCCTGATCTCGGCCAACACCGACGACTTCTTCGACCCGGTCCCGTTGCTCACCGGCCGGCCGGTGGTCCTCGACTACTACCCGTGGCTGTGGAGCTACGGCCTGGACTACGGCCAGCGGCTGACCGACGTGGAGACCGCCATGGCCGGCTGTGGATCCACACCCCTCGACGAGTGCCCGGCGATCCTCGGGGTCCTGCGCCGCTACGATGTCAGCTACGTCGAGGTGAACCAGAGCTTCCCCGCCGCGGGGGTCGCGTGGTGGGCCGCGCAGCAGCTCCCGGTGACCGCTTCCGCTCCCGGCACCACCGTGTACGACGTGCGGACCAGCCAATGAGCGCGCCCGTCGTCGACGCCCACGTCCACGTCATGCCCGACCGGGTGCGCCGTGATCCCGCCGCGGTGGCCGCCGCCGACCCCTGGTTCGCCGCCTGCCACGCCGGCGCGCGCCGGCTGGCCGGTGAGACCGACCTGTTCCAGCACCTCGACGAGGCGGGGATCGACCGCGCGGTGGTCTTCACCTGGCCCTTCGCGGACCCCCGGCTCTGCGCCGAGGCCAACGACTTCGTGGCCGCGCTCCAGCGACGGCACCCCGACCGGGTGGCCGGCTGCGCGGTGGTCCAGCCGGCCGCTCCGGACGCGGCCTCCGAGCTGCGCCGCTGCGCCCGTCTGGGGCTGCGCGGTGTCGGTGAGCTGAACTCCGACGCCCAGGGGTTCGCCCTCGACGGCGACGCCGTGGCGCGGCTCGCCGAGGTCTCGGTCGAGCTGGACCTGCCCTGGACGGTGCACTGCAGCGAGCCGGTCGGGCACTCCTACCCCGGCAAGGGCACGGCCACGCCCGACCGCGTGGTGAGCCTGGTGGAGCGCGCCCCGGGGCTCCGGCTGGTGGCGGCGCATCTCGGCGGCGGCCTCCCCTTCTACGCCCACATGCCGGAGGTGCGCGACCTCTGCTCGACGATCTGGTTCGACACCGCCGCACTGCCCCACCTCTACCGCCCCAGCGCCATCCGCGAGGTGGTGGCGCTGGTGGGGGCCGAGCGGCTTCTGCTCGGCACCGACTTCCCGCTGCTCGGGATGAGCCGGTACCGGCGCGCCCTGGACGGCGCGGGGCTGGACGAGAGGGACCGGGACCTGGTCCTCGGCGGCAGCGCCACCGCGGTCTGGCGGTGGTGAGGTCTGAGGCCGGCGAGGCCAGTGCACTGGCCCAGAAGTAACTTCGCGTTTCATCCGGCCATTTCCGTCGGGGGCGCTGCGCGCCCTGAAGCCAGCGTCAGGGGCTCCTTGGTGTAACCAACGTCGTGGGGGATCTCAGCTGATATAACGCGGCCGGGGGTCAGAATCGCACCGATCTTGACCCTTGCGGGGAGACCGGCGCGCAGCTATCCGGCGGTTCGACCGATGTCGCTAGTGACCGGCCCTCGCTCTTCGCCTT
>Ga0187880_1000542_pt1 | contig 31293 bp, 32 predicted proteins | sample June2016WEW_19_4_FD_132998 | JGI IMG/M metagenome (GOLD analysis project Ga0187880, IMG submission 132998) | Peatland microbial communities from SPRUCE experiment site at the Marcell Experimental Forest, Minnesota, USA - June2016WEW_19_40 | ecosystem: Environmental > Terrestrial > Soil >... | reverse complement strand
TATTGTCGACGGCAGCCTGGAATGCTGCTTCGTTTGGCTTTGACGGCTTGTTGAAGCCGCTGATCTTTCTGACGAACTGGAGCGCAGCGGCTTGGACTTCTTCCTGAGTGACAGGCGGGTCAAAGTTAAAGAGAGTTTTGATGTTCCTGCACATGGCGTTGTGATCCACAAGTTAGACGCGACCGCCAAACCTATATCACAGACGGCGCATGGCTCGCGCTGCTATGTTTCCCGACAGTGGCCGTTTTTTCTGTCCGGCGAAGGAGGAGGTCATGAGTAGCTCCGAGGTCATGGCAGCCGCGCCAACGTCACAGCCGGCTTCACTGCACAACTATTTGCTACAGGCAGGCGGGTATTTCTCGCTGGCCTTTGCCGCTTTCCAAGTGAGCGCGATAAGGTGGTCTCCGAGCGCGGTCAGATATTTCGGAGGTCCGGCGGAGTTGAGAATAGGAAGGCCGATCCTATATGCCCTGCTGTGCCTTGCAATAGGAGCAATCGTTGCGGTTTTCGGTGTGTACGCTCTGTCGGGCGCAGGAAAGATTCGGCGGTTGCCGCTGCTGCGCACGGTCCTGATCAGCGTAACGGCGATCTACCTGCTGCGAGGTTTGTTATTCATTCCGCAATTGCCGGTCGTGCTGAAGCACCCTGGCCTGGTTCGATTCCTGGTGTTTTCGGCGATTTCGTTGTGTCTGGGCATGGTTCACTTGGCGGGGATGGTGCAGCTCTACCGGCACGACCGCCCCGGCGACGCGCCGTCCTCGCGAACCTAATCGTCTAGCGCGAGGAGAACTCCGTACCGTAAAGAAGAAATAGGCTCGGAAATCGTCAGGATTCCGCGCCCCATCACATCGATCCGAATTATTGTTAAGCTTGAGTGCATCCGATCCGGCGAGGTCATCGCGAATTATGCTGTTGCCCGCAACGCCGAGGTTGGAAATCCTGCGCTATGCTTCGTAGGCCACGACGTTCCGGATGCCAGGCACAGTGGTCTCAGGTTAGCGATCAAAAGAAGGGCGCGAAGCGGGGGCACACCGGGCACCAGGCTGTTTCTTATTTACATCATTTCGACAACTGTCAACGCCCGCAGAAGCTCAGTGGGTAGTTGATACCTGCACGTTGGGCATCCACGCTGCGGGAAATGCTGACCGTAACTGGCAGCTTGCATGCATCGGGCTTGCTGATGTCGAGGTTCTTTAGGAAAGCGGCTTCCGCCTTTCTGCGGACGGCGTCGAAAGGTCCCGTAGTCAGACTGATCAAGAATCCAGGATCAGAAGCGTAGTAGTTGATCATGAACTCTTTGTTTATCTCGACCCAGAATGATCGCTGATCGTATATGCCCGGATCTTTTCGGAAGTCATGCACCGAAACCCCGCCTCTGGAAGTCGGAATCGTGAATCTCTCGGTCGTAGCAACGTTTGTACCTGTTCGATGAAAAACCGCGTTCTCCAACCCTAGGCCAAGAACAAGGGTATTTGGCCCGGTGAGTTGGTAAGTCCCTATCTGGCTTGCACAAGATGCATAGGCCCCGATGCCGGATAGATTCGTCACCTCAAAGCGGTGGGTTGATTCGGTCCATTGCCCGCCCGCACGGTTGCCTATAACACAACCATCTTTCTCGAAGTCAACATACTGCTCCCCATCTGTTCTCATCCATTTCCCCAAGTATGGCTCCTCTTCTCGATCGACCTCCGCCTGAGCCGCAGCTCTGCTCTCCGGCGTATCGCCTGCGGGCGGCAAGCGTGTACATGTGAACTGTTGTTTCTCCCACGAAAAGAGTAATGAAGTTGCAGAAAGAGTTTGGATGACGAATGGCTCGTACACGGTCTGAACTCTTGTGGGAGACAAGAACCTGTAATGAATCGGATCACCAAATCTTGCCCGCCAAGCGTGTAAATTGTTCGAAATAGTCGAGTACACGAGCCAGACCAACGTACCGTCTGTATTGAACTCTAGGCGATCATTTCCGCCAGAGTTCGAGCAATACCATGTGCCTAGTATCAGATCTCTCTCTGTCTGTACGTCCGAGCAACATGCCACGGCACTCAGAATGACGAGCGTAGCTACAAGCAATAGCAATCTCCTCACATGTATCAATTCCAATATGCCTAGCGGGAATAGCCGGATCACCGATATCGCGGCCCCTAGCTTTTCCATGGGCTGCCTCCTATTGAACTTCAAAAGCAAAGACGGGCTCCCCAAGGCGCGTGGGCCCGTAGCCATAATTGCTACTATGGAGCGCGACATAGGCATACTTGCCGGGTGCCAAAGACACTTCTCGAACCCCCATCCCCTCTGCGACTTTCTTCCAAGTATCTTGGATGGACATTCCCTTGGTCTGTCCTTCACCAGACCACGCCTCAGCGCGAGAGGCCACTATGCCGTTGTCGCCGACCTTCAAAAGAACAAGGCGAGAACTGTGGTTATCAAGAAATCGATACTGTGATTGTTGAGGCAGCTTCACGAAATCGGCTGAGACTCGATACGACATGTTGTAAACCCATCGAAACTGCCTCCGGTCCGCTCCGGAAACTATAAGCCTACCGGAGTTTAGGAGGACATAGTCTTTGGCACCAAGAAACCACACGCCCGGTGTGGCAGGCAATTTGTATAACGTGACCGTCTGCAGCGGAACCGTTGTTTCAACGGCAACGTCTTGAGGCACGGTAAAGCTCAGGTAGCCGTTCTTGTTGAATGCAACGGAAAATTTGCCGGCCACATATTGAAGACTGTATTTCCCGGAACTGTTTGTGTTGGTTCTTAGCGCAGTACTAGGGATCGAGACCTCGACGTCTGCAAGTGGTTGTCCAAAATTGTCGCGAACCTCACCGACAACACGTGCCTTTGGTCCGCAAGAAGTCGCAAAGCAAATTAAAGCCGCACATACAGCAGTGCAGCGGAGCCGAGAGCGCGAATTCCATCGCCACATGGTTGGCTTCCTTGCAAGGCTGCCGCCGCGACTCCCGCGGCTGCGGGCTAGGCTACCCGCGCAAAGTCCACCTCGGGACTACAGAGAAGGTCATCTGGATGCCGGCGGAGGACTCTTGGTTCCCTACTTCGCGACCGCGATTCCGAAGTCAAATGAGACGGCGCCGTATTCGTCGAACGTGATGAGATACTCCCCATCGTGTAAGGCTTCAGCTGGTGTTACCGAAACCACGCCATCCGTGACTTGGGTGACGGTCACCTCGACGCGATCCTTTTCCCTCAAACCCGCCTTGGGGCCGAAGTTGTCGCTCATCACTTGTAGTTCACGGTGGTCGCCCTTTTTCTCGAGGTGTGCCAAAATAATACCCCGCCCGGAATTGGTTCGGACGTAGAACGTCGGGCGACGCTCTTGGATGCGAAGAGGAGCTTCTGCGCCTCGGTAGACCGACTTAACTTTAACGCCGGCTATACCGCCCGTCAGAATTCCTACCCCCATGCCGCCGCCTTTTGTACCTGGGGCCGGACATTGCTCAAGACCTGTGAAGGATCCATCGGGGCGCTTATACGCTACAACTGCGTTGCTTAGGAGGTCAGGCGCCGCGGGCGGCACGGCCAATGGCACTCTCGCGCGATCCATAGTCTCCGAAGCCTTGGGATTAATCATTATCCTGATGACGGCATCAGATACCTTCGTCGCTTTCAGTGCCTTTAGCGCGTCCATGCTCGTGTCAAAATCGGTTTCCGGAGCAGTCTTGATCTTCTCGATGATCACTTCATCCGACAGTCCGAGACCAGCCATTTCCATAACGTCCTGATTGGTCAATGGTTTGTTCGCTTGGCTCCAGAGGGAAACAGCCGCAAAGAAAAGCAGGTAGCAGCTAACGAAGGTGCGTCTTACCATGATTTCCCCATCGATGAAGGATTTCCATTTTAGTGTGCGGAGCTGAAACTTTAGAGCTAAAGTTATGTTGAGTCTGTGACCTCAATCACAATTCGTTGTTTACTCCCGGGTGCCATGCAGGTGGGCACTCGGCAGTTGCTCTCGGCGTAGACTTAACAACGATTGAGTGCACGCGATTCATGGAACGCCGCTGCACAAGTACGTCTGAGTGATCGCTGGGTACTCGCTCAAGCGAAGCTTGAATGGGTCTTTTTGTGCACGAAACGAAAATCCCCACTCGAGGCCGTGAGAAGACCTTGAATGGGGGCACCGTTCCCTCACCTCGATCCAAAATTACTGTTGGGCACTTCCGCCGTTGCCGGACTATGGCTGATAGCTGACAGCTGTCAGCTCCCTACAGCGCACTCATATTGGACAGGAACTCGCTATTGGAGCGTGTCTTGCCCAGCTTGTCGATCAGCAACTCCATGGCTTCCACTGGCGACAGCGGGTTCAATACCTTGCGCAGCACCCACACGCGCGCCAGATCTTCCTTGGGAATCAGCAGCTCTTCCTTACGCGTACCGGAGCGCTGAATGTCGATGGCCGGGAAGGTGCGCTTATCGACCAGCTTGCGGTCGAGAATGATTTCCATGTTGCCGGTGCCCTTGAACTCTTCGAAAATGACGTCGTCCATGCGCGAACCGGTTTCGATGAGAGCGGTGGCGATGATGGTGAGTGAGCCGCCTTCTTCGATGTTGCGGGCCGCGCCGAAGAAGCGCTTCGGACGCTGCAACGCGTTGGAATCAACGCCGCCAGAGAGCACTTTGCCGGAGGGCGGCACAATCGTGTTGTAGGCACGCGCCAAACGGGTAATGGAATCGAGCAGGATGACCACATCGCGCTTGTGCTCGACCAGGCGCTTGGCCTTCTCGATGACCATCTCAGCCACCTGAACGTGGCGGGCGGCCGGCTCGTCGAAGGTGGAAGAGATGACCTCTCCCTTGACCGAGCGTTGCATGTCCGTCACTTCTTCCGGGCGCTCGTCGATCAGCAGCACAATCAGCACAATTTCCGGATGATTGGTGGTGACAGAGTTCGCCAGGTTCTGCAACAGCATGGTCTTGCCGGTGCGCGGAGGCGCCACGATCAAGCCGCGCTGCCCCTTGCCGACCGGCGTCAGCAGGTCCATGACGCGGGCGCTGATATTTTCGCGCACCGTCTCCAGCTTGATCCGTTCCTGCGGATACAAAGGCGTGAGGTTGTCGAACAGGATCTTGTTGCGCGCTTCCTCGGGAGACTCAAAGTTGACGGCCTCGATCTTTACCAGCGCGAAATACTTCTCGCCCTCATGTGGAGGCCGCACCTGGCCGCTGATGGTGTCGCCGGTCTTCAGGTCAAACTTGCGGATCTGCGAGGGCGAAACGTAAATGTCGTCCGGGCCGGGCAGGTAGTTGTAATCGGGCGAGCGGAGAAAACCGTAGCCGTCGGGCAGGATTTCCAGAACGCCCTCGGCAAAGATATGGCCTTCTTTTTCGCTTTGGGCCTGGAGGATCTTGAAGATGAGGTCCTGCTTGCGCAGGCCACTGGCGCCGGGCAGCTCAAGGGTGCGCGCAATTTTGGTCAGCTCGGTGATGTTTTTTTCTTTTAACTCTGAGATTGTCATGTTCACCTACGGGGAATGTACAGAAGGGCGGGTCGGAGGAACTGCGGGATGCGCCGAAGGGCGCGGCGCGTTATGCTGCGCGCCGCTGCGCTTCGGAAGCCGTCTCCGGTTCGAGAATTACGTCCTGCCGTTCGGAATCGGCGATAAGGTTCAACACGTCGTTGGTGGTGTCCTGAATCCGCGTGTTGGGTTTATGGAACTTGCGCGTTGCTTTGGAAGCAAGCTGACACAGCGTGTAGCGGTTGCGCAGTGTGTGGACAGCCTCGAATACTAGATCAGACCGCATCAATTTGTTCTCCTCGTTTCTATGAATGAATGTTCCGGAGCCCGGCCAGAAAGAACTACTGCTCCTGGCTATGAAAAAATGGGCGGTAGGAGCCTTTGTCTGCGACGGCCCGTGACAGGAGCTAAACCTTTGATGCCACGGTCGCCGCTTCGGTTACTCAATTTCTTGCCTTTTCCGTTCGTTCCAAAACAAAACTGCAAAGCCTTATTAAACAACTATTTACCTGACCCGTTTCATAGCTCAGCACAATGCTCTTGCCGGGATGTGAATTCCTGATTGCCTGGTAATGCGTTCCAGTGTGGCCGTTTCGGGGCAGGACGCCTTGGACTGGTTGTCTAGAGATGACGTCTTACGTGAAAACAGTAAGGTAGTCGCCCCCCGGCCCTTGCGTCAAGCAAAATCTTTGCCCGCGATTGCCAACTTGAGAACCTTCGGCAGCCTGGCGCTTAGACGTGAGACTGCCGCAAAGGTTCGCAATATTTTCCTAACCCGCTGGAGGTCAGTAAGTTACTGGTTGTCGGAAACCAATGTGCTGACGTCCAAATACACCACGCGCTACATCGTAACACCAACAATATGAATAGCTTACCTCCAATTCGCCATACGCCCGCCCAGCCTACTGCCGGTGTCCTCTCTGGCTTTGAGGGGGTAGGGAGGAGCCGGCGGTGGGCCCCGTCCACGCTTTACAATGGGTTGGTGCCCGACGCTTACATTCTCGGCATCGAGAGCTCCTGCGACGAAACCGCCGCTGCGGTGGTGCGCTCGGGGCAGGAACTGGTCTCCAATGTCGTCTATTCGCAGTTCGTCACCCACCGGCCCTACGGTGGGGTGGTGCCAGAACTTGCTTCTCGCGAGCACCTGCGCGCCATTGTGCCGGTCGTGCGCCAAGCGCTCGACGATGCCGGCCGGTCTTACCAGACGATCGACGCCATTGCAGTCACCAAGGGGCCCGGGCTAGCCGGGTCGCTGCTGGTCGGCTTGAGTTACGCCAAGGCGCTCGCCTATGCCGTTGAGAAACCGCTCATCGCAGTCAATCATCTCGAGGGGCACATTCACGCCGTCTTGCTGGAGGAGCGCCAGAAGGGCAACCGTGAGCTGCAATTTCCCGTTCTCGCTCTGGTAGTGAGCGGAGGTCACACTCACCTCTTTCTGGTCGAAGGAAAATCAGGCGCATGGCGATACCGCGACGTGGGACACACCCGCGATGACGCTGCCGGTGAGGCCTTCGACAAGGTCGCCAAGCTGCTCGAACTGGGATATCCGGGAGGCCCGGCCATCGATTTCCTGGCCAGGCATGGCAATCCCCAGGCGGTAAAGTTTCCCTTCGCCCAGATCAAGCACCATGACCGCAACCCGCAAAATCGGCACGCTGACGATGAGTCGCGTGTGGACTTTTCCTACAGTGGAATCAAGACGGCGGTCCTGCGCTACGTGGAGACCCATGACATGCGCGAGGCCATTATGCGACGTCGCCAGGCACTGGCCGCGCTGGCCAGTCCGGTGCGCGAAGATTACCTCGCCGCCTGCGACCAAGCCACGCTGGATCTGGTCGCGTCTTTCCAGCACGCGATGGTGAATGACTTGGTCAGTAAGACGCTGCTGGCTGTGCGCGAACAGGATGCCGCCACGTTGCTGGTGACGGGCGGTGTCGCCGCCAATAGTGAGTTGCGTACGTCCTTCGAACAGCGCGCCTCCGAAGAAGGTTTGGCGGTCTACTTCCCTTCGCGAAAACTTTCCACGGACAACGCGGCCATGATCGCAGCCGCTGCCTATCCACGATTCCTGGCGGGTGAGTTCGCCGCGCCAGAATTGTCCGCCGACGCCGCGCTGCGCCTGCGGTAGCGCGTTTTCAGGATTGGTGTATCTCCTTGCACGGGTAGTGCGGGCCTTCAGGCCCGCGTCTAGGCACAGGGGGAGAAATCGCGTCAGCCGCTGAGGTCGATGACCTCAGCGGCTGACGCTAGGAATTGCGCGGGCGGTTCTACCGCGGGCCTGAAGGCCCGCACTACCCAAGATACAACCAGACACACCCCGGCCCCCTCGCGCACATGCAACGTCGTTCGAGCTTCTGACCTATTCGTCTTGTGGTGGGATTTTCGACTCGATGTCCATGTCGCGGAGTTCACTCGATTCGAAGACCTCGCGGCATTCCATACACTCGACGTATTCCGCGTCTTCATCTCGAGAGACAACCTGGACACGGGGATGCCGACACGGCTGGTCCATGGATTTGCTCTGCGGGAAGTTTGGAGTTCTGTTGGCCGGTTGGCTCGCGTTCATAACGTGCGCCCTGCCTGAAAGGGGCATCGGCTCAGTTTCCCGGTATTTTAGACCGGAACCGACAGTTGTCAAGCTTTTCCCGCAGACAAAATGTTAAATCTGGTACATGGCTTCGCCGCTCAGCCTGCTATCCGCTTGCATGCGCAGTGCGGCCTTCAGAGACTGTATTCGCGGCCGCGCATCAGTTTGTCACCGCGTAAAGCAAGCACACCGAGGCAGCCCCGAATGGGGCGAAAGAGATTAGCCCAGCGTTTTAGCGCCGCGTGAGCATGGCATTATGAATCCCGAGTCCCGTAGAGACGGCAGAGGGTGCTGAAGGCCCGCACTCCCGAGGGGGACCCAAGTTCAAGTTTGCGACGGTCGACCGGATCGAATATCCGACGCTTTTCATCGCCAATCCTTAAGCCATTCCCTGCCCATTACTTACCGATAAATGCGGCGAATCGCCTTTCGCTGTCCCCTCTTGCGCGATGTCCTCCGTCCGGCGTAGAATCTAATTGCGACTGAATTGGTCGCATATTCATCTTACTGACTGACTATGTTGAAGCTGACCAAGAAGGCGGACTACGGGCTGATTGCCATGCGGCATCTGGCCGAGCACGCTGACTTGGGCGCGTGCAGCGCCAAGGACCTGGCCGAGATGTACAGCATGCCGCAGGAAGCGCTGGCGAAGATTCTGCAGCGATTGACCAAGGCCGGCCTGCTGGTTTCGCAGTACGGCACCAATGGTGGTTACACCCTGGCGCGCAATCCGCGGCAGATCAGCGCGTTTGAGGTGATTCGGGCGATTGACGGGCCTTTGTTCATCACCTCGTGCAGCTCGGCCACGGAAGATTGCGATCAGAGTGATCGCTGCACCGTCCGTGGGCCGCTGCGCAAGGTCAGCCGCAGCATCGAAGAAGTTTTGAATCGGCTGACGATTTGGGAGATGACCGAGCCGGAGAACGAACCCGCGCCGGAACTGGTCACCCTGGGCTGGACGCCCAACAAGATTGAACACGTTTAGGAGATGGCACAAGCAATGAGCACGAATGTGATTTCGGGCAATGGGAACAACGACGTGAAACTGCCTATCTACATGGACAACCATGCCACCACGCGCACCGATCCGCGCGTGGTGGAAGAGATGCTGCCGTACTTCACGGAGAAGTTTGGTAATGCCGCCAGCCGTAACCACGAATTCGGCTGGGTGGCTGAGCAAGCCGTGGAGCAGGCGCGTGAGCGCATCGCCAAACTGATTGGCGCGACCTCCAAGGAGATCATCTTCACGTCGGGCGCGACCGAGAGCAACAACCTTGCCATCAAGGGCGTCGCCGAGATGTACAAGGAAAAGGGCAATCACATCATCACCCAGGCCATCGAACACAAGGCTGTGCTCGACACCTGCAAGCGCCTGGAGAAGTACGGGTTTCGCGTCACGTATTTGCCGGTGCAGAAGGACGGCCGCATCGATCTTGACGATCTGAAGCGGGCGATGGACGACAAGACCATCCTGGTGACCATCATGACCGCCAACAACGAGATTGGCGCGTTGCAGCCGATCCGCGAAATTGGCGCTTTCTGTCATGAGCGCGGCGTGCTGTTTCACACCGATGCGGTGCAGGCGATTGGTAAGGTCCCGTTCAACGTGATCCAGGACAACGTGGACCTGGCCTCGCTCACGGCGCACAAGCTATATGGTCCCAAGGGCGTTGGCGCGTTGTATGTCCGGCGCAAGAACCCGCGCGTCCAACTGGTGGCGCAGATCGATGGCGGCGGCCATGAACGTGGAATGCGTTCGGGCACGCTGAACGTTCCGGGAATCGTAGGCTTTGGCAAGGCGTGCGCGCTCGCGAGCGAGGGCATGGCCGAAGAAGCGGTCAAGCTCGCAGCCTTGCGCGACCGCTTGAAGGACGCCATCATGAGCCAACTCGACGAGGTTTACATCAACGGTTCGGTGGAGCACCGTTTGCCGGGCAACTTGAATATCAGTTTTGCCTACGTGGAGGGCGAATCGCTGCTGATGGGCATCAACGACATTGCAGTTTCCAGCGGCTCGGCGTGCACCTCGGCGACGCTGGAGCCATCTTATGTCTTGAAGGCCCTCGGCGCCGGCGATGACCTGGCGCACAGCTCCATCCGGTTTGGCATTGGGCGGTTCAACACGCAGGCCGAGGTGGATTACGTGGCCGCGCGCGTGATCGAAACGGTGAAGCGTTTGCGTGAGTTGTCGCCGTTGTACGAGATGGCGAAAGAGGGAATTGATCTGACCAAGGTGCAATGGGCGGCCGAGCCGACGCATTGATGCGGGTTGGGCAAAGCGCCTTTGGCCCGGCGTGAGAAGTCTCTTTGTAGTTTGCTTGAGACTGTTTTCGCAGTTTGCATGAGGAACTCTTTTTAAGTTGCGCCACTGGTCTGAAGCTGTTCAATCCAGCGCCGTAGGCGCGAAACAGCTTAGCCCAGCACGGAGCCGGAGGCGGAGTGCTGGGTAGGGATGAAAGTTAGAATCCGAGTCCCGTAGGGACGGCACACTAAATCGCAAGATTTTTCGAGTTTAGGAGATAACGCATGGCTTACAGCAATAAGGTTTTGGACCACTACTCGAATCCGCGCAACGTGGGTTCGCTCGACAAGAACAGCGCTGAGGTGGGTACAGGTTTGGTGGGCGCACCGGAATGCGGCGACGTGATGAAGCTGCAGATCAAGGTGAATCCGGCGACCAATATCATCGAGGACGCCAAGTTCAAGACGTTCGGGTGCGGCTCGGCGATTGCATCGTCTTCGCTCGCCACCGAGTGGGTGAAAGGCAAGACCGTGGACGAAGCGCTCACGATTCGCAACACCGACATCGTGAAGGAGCTGTCGCTGCCTCCAGTGAAGATCCACTGTTCAGTGCTGGCGGAAGACGCCATTCGCGCCGCCATTGGTGACTGGAAGAAGAAGAATGGGCACAGCCAGGTCCAGCCCGCGGTCCAGCCCGCATCGGTCGAACAGCGGGCGTAAACTGGTTTTGAGGGCCGGTGTGCCCGATCTCTCGATCAGGTGCACCGGAACACAACCATGAGCACGGTCAATATTGAAAATCCGGCCCAAGCGCCCGCCCCCGCTGCCAAAGGCATTCAGGTGACGGACAAGGCGCTGGCCCGCATTCGCCTGGCGATGGCGAAGGAAAACATCTCGCCAACCGAGGGCGGACTGCGTCTCGGGGTGCAGGGTGGTGGTTGTTCGGGACTGAGTTATAACATCCGTTTCGACACGCAGCCGCGCGAACGCGATCGCGTCTTTCAGTTCGAGGATGTTCGCGTTTTTGTCGATCCGAAGTCGTTCATCTACCTGCACGGCATGGTTCTCGACTACGAAGAGACCCTGATGCACCAGGGCTTCTCCTTCCAGAACCCGAATGCCAAGAAGTCTTGCGGCTGCGGCACTTCGTTTTCCTAAGAAATGGTAGCGGCGCCCGAACGCGACCGGCTGAAGGACAGGGATTCCGCAATTGTGGAATCCCGGGGTGATCGGTTCGCCCTGAAAGGATTCGATGGCCCTGACTGATCAGAAGAAAACGGCGCAACTGGACAGCGGCATTCTGGTTGTGAACCAGAGCAAGCCGACCAAGGTGAATTGTTGGTCGTGCGGAGCCATGCGCGCCGCTCATTTCTGTCAGGAGTGCGGCAAAGTGCAGCCGCCTACGCCGGTGGACTATTTCACCTTCTTCGGGCTGCCCTTCAGGCTGAACCTGGAGCCGGAAAAACTGGAAGGCGAGTTCTACGCCTTGAGCCGCCATTTGCATCCCGACATCAATGCCATCAACAGCGATCGCGAGCAGCAGTGGAGCCTGGAAAAGAGTTCGCAACTCAACGACGCGTATCGCACCCTGAAGGATCCCATCACCCGCACCGAGTACCTGCTGCGATTGCAGGGGGTGCAACTGGAAGAGCAATCGAAGGCCGCGACCGAAGAGGCGCGCCGCACCGGGAAGCTGAAGAAGCAGGTGGTTCCTCCCGATCTGCTGGAGCAGGTTTTTGAACTGAACATGCAGCTCGAAGAGATGCGGATGAACAAGAAAATGGGAGAGCCTGACCGCACCCTCGAGCGTGAGCTACAGGACTCGAAGAAGCAGGTGCAGGACAGGTACAACGGCCTGCTGGACGAGCTGCACGCAGCCTGGAACGAGTGGGATGCCTTGATTGACCGCGCGGAGCAGGGCGGAAGCGTTCTGGATGATGATCGCATCGCGGTGCGCGACAAGATGGTGGATGTGCTGAATCGCCGCAGCTACCTGCGCAACCTGCTGCGCGACATTGACGAGGTGCTGGAGAACTGAAGGACGCTTTTCGCCTTTCGCTCTTCGCCAAAACATCGGCAGCATGAAGCTAGCGAATTGCAGAACCCGACTGATACCAAATGTCTTTCAATGGCAAGGATGTTGGTTGGCACTAATCTGGCGAACAGCGAAGAGCGAATAGCGAAAAGCGAATGAGCAACGAACGCATCGTCGGAATCGATCTGGGCACCACCAACTCGTTGGTGGCCTACATGGAAGGCGACCGTCCGGTCGTGATCCCCGGCGAAGACGGTTTGAACCTGGTGCCGTCGGTCGTCGCGCTGGACGAGAACGGCCAGATCGTTGTGGGCAGCGCCGCGCGCAAGTACCTGATCGAGACGCCGGAGCGCGCGGTGTACAGTGTGAAACGCCTTATGGGCCGCGGCGTCGAGGATGTGCGGGACGAGTTGAAGCTGTTCCCCTTCCGGCTGGCTGACGATCTCGCAGCCGGCGAAGTGCTGCGCATCAAGCTTAGCGATAAGACCTTCACCCCGCCGGAAATTTCGGCTTTCATACTGCGCCAACTGAAGCGCAATGCCGAGCGCTACTTCGCGGCGCCGGTTACCAAGGCTGTCATCACGGTCCCGGCGTACTTCAACGATGCGCAACGGCAAGCCACCAAAGACGCTGGCCGCATCGCTGGCCTCGAAGTCCTGCGCCTGGTGAACGAACCCACGGCGGCATCGCTCGCCTACGGTCTGGATAAGAAGAACGCTGAAACCGTTGCAGTTTACGACCTGGGCGGCGGCACTTTTGACATTTCGATTCTCAAGTTGCACGAGGGCATCTTCGAAGTCATCGCCACCAACGGCGATACCCACCTCGGTGGCGACGACATCGACAACCTGCTGATCACGATCGCGCTGCACGACATCCAGGGCGATCTCGCGATCGACGCTCGCCGCAATGCCGAGATCGTGCAGGCGATTCGCAAAGCGGTCATCGACGCCAAAATTGCTTTGTCGTCCGAAGAAAAGACAGCGCTGGACGTTGAGCTTCCTGGCGGCGGACGCTATCAGCGCCAGATCACGCGCGCGCAATTTGAGCAGTTAATCCAGCCGGTCATCGATCGCACGGTTGGACCGGTACGTCAGGCGATGAAAGATGCCGGGCTGACCCCAAAGCAGATCAACGAAGCTGTGCTGGTAGGCGGCTCGACGCGCATCCCGAAGGTCCGTCAACTGGTGCAAGAGCTTTTCCAGCGCACCCCGCACAGTGGATTGAATCCCGATGAAGTGGTTGCGCTGGGCGCGGCCATCCAGGCGCACATCCTGGCGGGTGGCTCGGAAGCGACCAAGGAAATGCTACTGCTCGACGTGACGCCGCTGTCGCTCGGCATCGAATCGCTGGGTGGAGGTGTGGTCAAAATCATTCATCGCAACTCGACGATTCCGGCGTCGGCAACCGAGCACTTCACCACCGGCGTCGAGGGACAGACCAATGTTGCCGTTCACGTTGTGCAAGGCGAGCGCGAACTGGCGAGCGACTGCCGCTCCCTGGCGCGCTTTGACCTGAAAGGCATTCCGCCCATGCCGGCGGGGCTGCCGCGCATTGAAGTGAAATTCCTGATCGACGCCAACGGAATTCTGCACGTCTCCGCGCGCGAGCTGCGCAGTGGTAAGGAAGCTGAAATTCAGGTGCAGCCCAGCTACGGTCTCACCGACGAGCAAGTTGAGAACATGATCCTGGAATCGTTTGACAATGCGGAAGAAGACTTCCGCCGCCGCCAGGTGATCGAGGCGCGCAACGAAGCCGAGACCATGCTCACAGCCTTGGAGAAGGGCCGCAACAATCCCGCGTGGCAGCAGTTGTCGTCGCAGGAGCGCACCAACATTGGCAAGTTCGAAACAGCGCTTCGTGCGGTCGTGAAGGCCGACGATTACCAGGCCATTCGAACTGCGATCGATGCCCTGAACCAGGGAACCATGCATCTTGCCGAGCTGATGATGGAATCGGCGGTGGGCACGGCGTTGAAGGGACAAAACATGGACACCGCCGATGTAGGCGAAGGACCGGAGTCCCCGCATCCTATCGCGCAGGCGGAGATTGAACGTTAGCAGCGAGCTTGAGGAATTATGCCAGACGAAAAAGCACAAGGCGGCGCAACCGCAACCGTGGAAGCTCCCGGACCGAATACCGTTCGGGTCACCTTCCTTCCCGAGAACAAGACATTCGAGTTTGAACACGGTAAGCTCCCCTATCAGGACCATGGCAAGCCGGAGTCAATCCTCGATGTGGCCATGAATTTCGGGCTGCATCTGGAGCACGCCTGCGGCGGAAACTGCGCCTGCACCACCTGTCACGTCGTGGTGAAAAAGGGCAAGGAGTTGCTCAACGAGATGGACGATGACGAGGCCGATCGTCTCGACATGGCCGCCGACCTGCAGCTCAACTCGCGGCTGGGATGTCAGACCGTGATCGAAAAGCCAGGCGAGGTGGTCGTCGAGATTCCGTCCTGGAACCGCAACTATGTTTCGGAAGCGGCGACCCACCACGATTGATCGCCGGCAATTTTCATGTTCGAGGGAAACTATGGCTGCTGAACTGAGATGGGATGACGCGGAGGATATCGGCATAGCATTGTCCGACAAGTTCCCCGAGGTGAATCCTCTGGAAGTCCGCTTTACCGACCTGCATCGCTACGTCACCGAATTGCCGACTTTCGTGGACGACGCGAAGATGTCCAACGAGGGCAAACTCGAAGCCATCCAGATGGCCTGGTTCGAGGAATACCAGGATAAAACTCGATAGACATTCCTTTCGCCTACACTATCCAAGCGACAGTCCCTACCGCATCGCGTAAAATCGTCGCCATGCCCACAGAGCAGGAAGCTGCCTCGCTCGCCGTACTGAAGCGCGTGCCCATTTTCTCCAGCTTGGCGGAGCAGGAATTCGCTTTCCTGACCTCGCACCTTTTGCAGCGCAAATACGCTGCCGGTGAGCTGATCTTCGGCGAAGGCGATGCTTGCGCCGGCCTGTACGTCGTTCAGTCGGGGAATGTGCGCATCTTCAAGAGTTCGGCCGGTGGACGCGAGCAAGTGCTTTCCATCGACGGTCCCGGCAGCTCAATTGCCGAACTTCCTGTGTTCGACGGCGGAAACTATCCGGCCTCCGCTCAGGCGGTCAGCGATAGCACGCTCCTTTTTTTCAGCCGTCAGGATTTCCAGGCTCTCTGCTTGCAGCATCCGCAGGTTGCGTTGAAAGTGCTGCGAGTGGTTGGCGGGCGCCTGCGCCGGCTGGTCGGCATCATCGAAGAACTTTCCTTCACCACGATCCGCCACCGGCTGATCGCGCTGCTGGTACGACTGGGCAAGGCGGAAGGCACGCGGAACGGCGATGCCATCACGCTGACGCTGCCGGCGAACAACAGCGAGTTGGCGGCGCAAATCGGCACCGTGCGCGAACTGGTGTCGCGCAATCTCAGCCGCCTGCAATCGGAAGGCCTGATTCAGGTTGACAACCGCAAGCTCGATATTCCTTCCCTGAAACGCCTGGAAGCGGAACTGCAGGCCTCCGGCGGTTGAGTCCGCCCGCTTCCATCTACTGCATCCGCACAATCTTTCGCTCCCGTGACAGAAGTCATAGCTGCTGCGCGGCGGGGCTACTAGTCTGTATTTGAGGATGGCAACGGCGCAAAGGCCCGCTGCTCACAGGAGGAAATAGAAATGACACTAACAGCGACTAAAACCGTGGGTGAGATTGCCGCCGAGACGCCCAGCGCGACGCGCGAATTCGAAAAGCTCGGAATCGATTACTGCTGTGGCGGAAGCCGTACCCTGGGCGAGGCCTGCGCGGAGGCCAAGATCTCGGTTGACGAAGCTCTCGCGCGCCTGGAGAAAGGTCTGGCAACCACCCAGTCCGGCGACAACAAGGACTGGCAGAAGCAGCTGCTGGCCGATCTGATTGACCATATCAAGACCACTCATCACGTGTTTGTGCGCGAAGAAAGCTCGCGCATCCAAGCGCTCGCCGCCAAGGTTGTCGGCGTGCATGGCAAGAATCATCCCGAGCTGCTTCAGGTACAGGAAGTGTTCTCCGATCTGGCCGCGGAACTGAGCGTTCACCTGATGAAGGAAGAGCAGGTCCTCTTTCCGTACATGATCCGTATGGAAGAAAGCGCACTGGCCGGCGAACCCGCGCCCCCCGCGACGTTCGGCACGGTGGTGAACCCTGTGCGCATGATGATGCAGGAACACGATGGCGCTGGCGATGCTCTCCGTGCGCTGCGCACCATCACCAACGATTACAGGGTCCCGGAAGATGCGTGCATCAGCTATCGCACGCTCTATCAGGCGCTGCAGGGCTTTGAAGCCGACCTGCACCAGCACATTCATCTGGAAAATAACATCCTCTTCCCGCGCGCCGTGGCCATGGAAGCCAAGCGATAACCAGCGGCAATTGGGAGGAGTAGCCGTGCCAGGGGTGCAGCACAACCGTTTCGGACCGCGAGTTTCGAGCCTGACGGGAATAGAGGAATCCACCAACTCCGCCTCGCCCTTTCTCGTCGACGCTGACAACGGTCCCACCCCCGCACGCAAGAAGCTCATCCGCCGCGACGGTCGTGAATACTCGCAGGCGCTGCGAATCACCGCACAGCTTTTCTTGGTGGGGTTGAACCTGTGGATTGGGATTCAGTTCTACCTGTGGGTGCGGTGGGCGGAGAGCGGTGGACGCGCGATGGAAGTCTCGCGGCCCGCCGGAGTCGAAGGCTGGCTGCCCATCGAAGGGCTGATGCAGGTGAAGTACTTCCTGGTCACCGGGCAAGTGCCGCGCGTCCATGCCGCGGGCTTCTTCCTGTTTGCGTCGTTCCTGGCGATTTCGTTCGTCTTCCGCAAAGCGTTTTGCAGTTGGCTGTGTCCGGTGGGGACCATCTCTGAATACTTGTGGAAGCTGGGCCGTTCCACATTCGGACGGAATTTCACGCTGCCGCGCTGGGCCGACATCGCGCTTCGCTCTGTGAAATACGCCCTGCTGAGCTTCTTCGTCTACGCGGTGGCCGGCATGTCGGCAGCGGCCATCGCTGAATTTCTGGGCAGCCCGTATGCGCTCATCGTCGATGTGCGCATGTTGAACTTCTTCCGCTACCTGGGCGGCACGACGGCATTCGTCGTCCTTGGAATCGTGATCGCGTCCATCTTCGTGCAGAACTTCTGGTGCCGCTACCTGTGCCCCTACGGGGCGTTCCTGGGACTGGTCTCGCTGTTGAGTCCATCTCGGATCACGCGCAATCCAGCGACGTGCATTGACTGCGCCAAGTGCGCCAAGGCGTGTCCTTCGGCGCTGCCGGTCGATAAGCTGGTGCAGATCCGTTCGGCCGAGTGCACAGGATGCCTGGAGTGTGTGGCCGTCTGTCCGGCGAAGGATACGATGGCTATGAGCCTGCCTGCAGGTTGGCGAAAGCGCCGCGCGATTCCGGCTTGGAGCATGGCCGCCGGGATTGCCATTCTCTTCTTCGGCCTGGTCGGCTATGCGAAGTTTGCCGGCCATTGGAATACAGACCTGCCCAAGCAGGTCTATCTCCAGCTCGTGCCCAATGCGAGCGAGCAGCAGCACCCTATGCCAAACGCGCAGTAATTGAGGATCTAACGGCGAGCGTCTCTTTTGCCAACTGCCAAGCGCCTCTACTTCGGTGGCGCCGGCGGCGGGGCCGTTGTTCCTGTTTGGCCGCCCGCCGGAGGCTGGTCGGGCGTCGGGGGTTGGGCTCCGGCCCTCTGCGGAGGCAGTGGGTAGTATCCGTGCTTGGCGAAGACCTCCAGCCCCGGGCGCCGCACCCGCACTTCAATCTCGCGGTAGTTGCTGGAGAGTTGCTGCGGCGTGTTATAGCCCAGCGTGTACTGGTTGCGAGCTTCCATGGTGATGCGCTGATAGGCGCTTTCGATGGACTCCTTGGAGAACTCGTTCAGCACGTCGCCGCCGGTGGCGTTGGTGTATCGCGGAAGGATGTTGCTATATCCGAAGCCCGGGATGCGCGCCTTCTCGATTTTGTCATAGAGCGGCATCGCGGCTGAGTCCACGCCGATCGCGTAGACCGCGATCTCGTCCGTCAGCAGCACCTTCAACACCTGGGCATAGCTGGCACGGCTGCCCAATTCCTGACCGTCGCTGATGACAAAAATGATCTTGCGGTTCCGGCGGTCACGGTGGGCCAGGTTCTGAGCTGCGGCCAGGATCGCATCGTTTAGCACATGCGACTCTTTTTCGGGAACGGTCACCAGCTTGCCGCCCGGTATGGGCTTGCTGTTGGTTACTGGGCCTGCCCCAAAAGGCCCGCCCACCACCGGTGGGCTGGGATTTTCGCCGCGCTCATCCCTAATCCGCTGCAGAGCAATCTCCATGCGCGTCGCATTGCCGAAATCCGACCGTTGATTGACCGTATTGCCATACGTGAACACGGCCACTTCGTCGAACGGGCCAAACGATCCGCCCAGGGCGGCGAAGGTCTGGTTCACCTTCTTCAGCGTCAGGTCCGACATGCCCTGGTCAATGATCAGGGCGGCGGAAAGCGGGAACGGATCGCTGGTAAAAAGTTTGATCTGCTGCTTGGCGCCATCTTCGTAGACGCTGAAGTCGCTCTGCAGCAGTCCATCCACCATCTTGCCTTCGTTGTTCTTCACCGTGACCGGAACGGTGACGAAACTGACGAAGCGCTGCAGCCGGAACAGCTCATCCCGACCGCTCTCCCCGGTGTTGGAAGCGCTGCCGGCAGGCACTGTCTTGACTCCCTCCGAGCCCGGAGGCGGGGCCTCTGGGTTGGTCGGCTCCGGAGGCTGCTGGGCGCCGCTGCGAGTATTTGGCGGCGCTTCAGGGTTTCCACTCGAGGACGAACCCTGGTCGTCAGGGGTCCCCTGCGATGGCAGGTTGACGCTGGGAGCGGGCGCATTGTTCTGCGGCGTGGGAGCATCGGGTAATTTCTGCTGTTGCGAGACCGCATAGCTTGCGGCAAAACTCAGGGCCGCCAGCATTACGGCGGATTGGATCCATGGGCTCAAGCGGCGATTGAACATGTATCTCTGTCGTCTCCCAAATTGCCGGAACTCTGGACAGTATAACCGCACCGGGACGCTTCGGCAGCCCTCAGCGCTGGGAATCGTCTGGCGGTGCACTACAATGGATGCAGCCAACAGGAAAGAGAAGCTAATGTTGTTCCACCGATTTCGCCAGTTCGCTACCGTCCTAGGCCTCATGCTGGCCGCCAGCCTGGGCATCACGGCCCAGTCGCAGAATCCGCCGTCGCCGCCGCCAACTCAAGATCGGCAATCGCCGTCGCAGCCGACAACTCAAGATCAGCAGTCCCAAGCTCCGGCCGAAGACGATAACCTGCAGACCTTCAAGGCGGAGGTGAATGTCGTCAACCTGTTCTTCAATGTGAAGGATAAACACGGCATGCTGATTCCCAACCTCACCAAGGCTGACTTCGAGGTGATGGAGGACGGGAAGCCGCAAACCATCAAGTATTTCTCAGCGGAATCGAACCAGCCTTTGACCCTAGGCATCATGATTGACACCAGCGCCAGCCAGACCCGGGTGTTGGACATTGAGCAAACCTCTTGCGCCGAGTTCCTGCGTGCCGTTCTGCGCCCCAAGGACCTGGCTTTCGTCATCAACTTCGACGTGGATGTGGATCTCGATCAGGATTTCACCAACAACGTGCACGATCTGACGCGCGCCCTGAACAAGGTGCAGATCAATGCCGGCATGGGCGGCGGCCCGCCGGGATTGGGCGGTGGTCCCATCCCAACCACCCCGCGGGGCACCCTCCTGTACGACGCCATCTACCTCGGCGCCAACGACAAGTTGAAGAACGAAGTCGGACGCAAGGCCATGATCGTCTTTACCGACGGCGAAGACCAAGGCAGCCGCTTGCGCATTCAGGACGCCATCGAAGCCGCACAGAAGGCCGACACCATCTGCTACGTGATCCTGATTGCCGATCGCGGATTCTACGGGGGCTTCGGTTACAGCGGCGATTACGACATGAAGAAGCTGGCCGAACAAACCGGCGGCCGCGTCATCGAGGTGGGCAACAAGCAGGAGAAGTTGCGCCAGGCCTTTGACCAGATCCAGAACGAATTGCGCAGCCAGTACAACATTGGCTACACGCCCACCAACACCAAACTCGACGGCAGCTATCGCAAGATCCAGCTCCGTGCCAAGGCCGGAGAGTATAAGGTGCAGGCTCGCCAGGGCTACTACGCCATGGCCAAGGACTGAAGAGCAGTTGTCAGTAGCCAGTTGTCAGTTGTCAGCAGCTAGCAGTTGTTTAGTGGTTCGTGCTGAGGAGCCGCGTCGCGGCGACACAGTCGCGCCACAACCTCCTTTGGTTCAACATCGGAGATGTAATCCCACCGCCTTTTAGGCGGTGAGCTTTTGGCGATTGTGTCGCGACCCGCATTGGTTTGCCACGGTGGAACGAAGCAAACAAGAACCAGCCCCGAAGGGGCGAAAGAGCTTAGCCCAGCGCTTTAGCGCTGGGTGGGGTGGGGATTAAGACCGAGTCCCGAAGGGACGGCAGAGGTTCCGCGATCGAGACGTGCGTTTTATTCGGAGGGCTGTGAAGAATTCCCGATCACGGTCGTGTTTGATTCCTCCAGCCTTTGCCGAATGTAGCCCCAGTCTGCAATGAACCGGTTTCTTTCCTCGCGGGCCGCCTGCTCGTCCTTGCGTTCCACAAAGCTGGCCCGCCACCACAGCAAAATCGAAATCAGCAGCAGGAACACAGGCAGGTAATAACCGGGGAAGCCGACATAGGCGCTGAACGCGGCCAGACACATCACCAGCCAGGATGCCAGATGATTCTTGTAGCGTTTGTCCGCCTTGCGTTTCAACTCGTCGATCTGGTTCCACTCCCACAACTGCGCCTTGGCCATTTCCATAGCCAGCCTCTCCGCGTCCGCAGGGCTGAGCACGATGGGAGTAGTCAGGTACTCACCCGACCTCGACAGCAGCAACGCGGTCTGGTCCAGGCAGAGATCGAGCCCGCGAACTTCGGTGCGTATTACGCTGCCTCTCTCGGACATGGGTTCCTCGTGGGGTGCGAGCCAGACATTGGCATCAAGGAAATTCAACGTGTCTATAGATCCGGTCGTTGGTCACGTTCACCTTCCGGCCTTTTGAAACTATGAGTGGGAACTGGACCTTTCGAGGATGGCGGCGCTGGCCTTCCACCAGAACGGTCCTGATCCCCGCCAGTATTAACTCAGGGATGGAGCGGCCCTTCACAGCGGCGCACTCTATGAGCTCGCGGTAGAGAGGCGCTGGAATATTCACCGTGATGCGAATCGATTCCTCTTTCATGACATGAGTTTCTTTCATACCAATCATTGGCGCGGTAGTTGCTAACTGCTAACTGCTAACTGCTGAGTTAGCTACAGGTCCTTCTTTCCCACCACCGCAATGCCTAGCTCTTTCAGTTGCCGCTCGCTCACCGGCGTGGGCGCGTCCACCATCAGGTCAACTGCCTTCGCCGTCTTGGGGAAAGGAATCACCTCGCGCAGGCTTTCGGCGCCCGCCAGGATCATCACGATGCGGTCGAGTCCCAGCGCTATGCCGCCATGCGGCGGCGTGCCGTATTGCAGCGCCTCCAGGAAGAAGCCGAAGCGCGTCTGCTGCTCCTCCGGAGACATGCCGAGCGCCTTGAAGATTTTCGCCTGAATGTCCTGGCGATGAATACGGATTGAGCCCGATCCCAACTCGGTTCCGTTCAGCACCACGTCGTAGGCGAGCGCGCGCACCGCTCCCGGATCGCTCTCCAGCTTGTCCATGTCCTGCTCGTGCGGCGAGGTGAAGGGATGGTGCGCCGCATTCCAGCGCTGCTCCGTCTCGTCCCACTCGAACATGGGGAAGTCGGTGACCCACAGCAGCCGGAAGTTGCCATGCTTGTAAGCGCCGTGCCGCTCGGCGTACTTCTGTCCCAGCGCGAGACGAAGCTGTCCCGCCGCGAAATAGACTCCATAAGCCTGCTGCCGGGATTTCACCGCATTCGCCGCTTCAGGGCGCTTTGCGCCTGCGACCACGACCACCAGGTCTTCGGCATTCGGTTTGGCCAGCTCGCGAATCTTCGCAACCGCGTCGGGAAGCGATTTCTCCAGCCGCTTGATGTCCTCGAAAACTTTCGCGTCCTTGCGATCGCCGAAGAGTGTCTTGATCTCGTCGCGCTCCTTGCGCGAGAGCTCGCCGACCTTGGGAATGACGATCGCGACAAGCGGCAGCTCGGCATCAACGTGCAGTGTTTCCAGGCTCTCGGCCGCGAAAGCCTCGCGCACGTCGGCCATCGCGGGCAGGCGCAAGTCCGGCTTGTCAATGCCGTAGAGCCGGATCGCCTGGTCGTAGCTCATCTGCGGAAACGGCGTCTGCAAGTCCACGCCAATGGTCGAGAACGCCGCCTTCAAGAAGCCTTCAACCACCCGGAAGACCGTCTCCGGTCGCGGAAAGCTGATCTCCAGATCGATTTGCGTGAACTCGGGCTGGCGGTCGGCGCGCAGGTCTTCGTCGCGGAAGCAGCGCACGATCTGGAAATACTTGTCGAAGCCCGAGATCATCAGAATCTGCTTGAAGAGCTGCGGCGATTGCGGCAGCGCGTAGAACTCGCCCGGATACACGCGGCTGGGCACCAGGTAGTCGCGCGCGCCTTCGGGGGTGGAGCGCGTCATGAACGGCGTCTCGATCTCGTAGAAGCCCTGCGCGTTCAGATGATCGCGAATGGCGATGGCCACCTGGTGGCGCAGCTCGATGTTGCGATGCAGCTCCGGCCGGCGCAGGTCGATATAGCGGTACTTGAGGCGCACCTCTTCGTTGGCCAGCACCGTGTCGCTGGGCGTGAAGGGCAGCGGCTTGCAGTCGTTCAAAATACGCAACTCATCGGCAATCACTTCGATCTCGCCGGTCGGGATGTTCTTGTTGACCGTGTTGGGCTCGCGCAGCTTGGCGTGGCCGATGACCGCGACGACAAATTCGGAGCGCACCGCGGTCGCCCGGTCGTGGACTTCCGCTCCGGCGTCGGCAGTGATCACAACCTGCGTGATCCCGCTGCGGTCGCGCAAATCGAGGAAGATAAGATTGCCGAGATCGCGCCGCTTGTTCACCCATCCCATGAGCACAACGTTGGCGCCGGCGTCAGAGGCGCGCAACTCGCCGCACATATGAGTACGTTTCAGGTCACCTAAGAAGTCGAGCATGAATTCAGATTACCTCAGGGAAGGCGGATTTGGATGTGACGATTACCGCTCGGTGGTGGACTACTTCGAAACCAGCTCAAGAAATTCAGGTTCGACCCATATCGTTTCGCCCACACTCCCAGTTACAGACGTAATCTCCAATTCGGCCCATCCGATCTCATTGAAGCCAGCTACCACGAAAACATGCCCAAGACATTGCTGGAATCTCTTCTTGGTAGGAAGAGCGGCGTCGCCCTCTGGAACGTCAGCAGGGACGCCACTCAATCGTACTGTATCGCCAATTTTCACTAACGTTACTTTTCTGCCAAATGCGCTGCCAACTCGGCGCGGGGAACCTGTACTTGTTTACCGCTTGCCAGGTCCTTTACTGCGAACTGTTCCGCCGCCACTTCGTTTTCTCCGACAATCACGATGAATCGCGCCCCTGCTTTTCCGGCGCTTTCGAATGACTTCTTCAGCCGGAACGTCTCATCGCCTATATCGGCGCTAATGCCCGCGCGGCGCAACTCTCGTGCCAGCTTGAGCGCATGTCTGTTCATCCCCGCGCCCAGCGCAGCGATGTACGCCTGCACCTTCCCGGCCGGCTCCTCACCCTGCGATTGCAACGCCAGAATCAGCCGGTCTTCCCCGATGGCGAAGCCGATGCCCGGCGCCTTCGGCCCATCGAGCGACTCCGAAAGGCCATCGTAGCGGCCGCCGCCCAGCACCGCGCTTTGCGCGCCCAGCCCGCCGTGGGTGAACTCGAAGGTCGTGCGCGTGTAGTAATCCAGCCCGCGCACCATGCGCTCGTTGATCGTGTAGGCGATGCCGACCGCATCCAGCATTGATCGAACCGCGGCGAAATGTTCGCGGCATGGCTCGTCGAGATACTCGCCGATCTTGGGCAGCTTCTCGATGATGGGCTGGTCCTCTGGCACCTTGCAGTCGAGCACGCGCAGCGGATTGGTCTGCGCCCGGCGCTGGCAGTCGGCGCACATCAGGTGCACCACGGGCTGCAACGCCTCGCGCAGCGCCTGGTTGTAGCGCGCGCGGTCTTCGGCGCAACCCACCGAATTCAACTGCAACTGCCAGTCGCGCAATCCGACTTCGTCGAGCAGCGTGGCCAGCATCTCCAGCAGTTCCGCATCGCGCAACGGCGACTCGCTGCCCGCGCTTGGCGGCCCGATGATCTCCGCGTCGATCTGGTAGAACTGGCGATAGCGTCCCTTCTGCGGACGCTCGCGACGGAACTGCGGTCCAATGCAATACAGCTTCTGCAACGTGCCTTTCTTGTCGAGACCGTGCTCGATGTACGCACGCACCACGCCGGCGGTATTCTCCGGACGCAAGGTCAGCGACTGCGCCTTCTCGCTTTGGGCGCGCCCTTTGTCCTCCCAGGTGAACATCTCTTTGGAAACGATGTCGGTTTCTTCGCCCACGCTGCGCGAGAAGAGCTGCGTGTCCTCGAAGATCGGAGTGCGGATCTCGTGATAGTTGTAGCGCGCGAAGACGTCGCGCACCAGCGCCTCCATCCGGTTCCATAGGTCGGTGTCGGGCGGGAGAAGATCGCGAGTTCCACGGACGGCCTTAATCATGAGAATCAGTTTCTAGTTTCCAGTTTCAAGTTTCCAGTCGCCGCTGGAGAGTCTCTCGCTGCGCTCACCGCTTCTGTGGCGGTCAATGCGGTTCTGTTTCTGCCCCTGTTCTGTCCAGGTGAATCGCCAACCGGACGGAAACTTGAAACTTGAAACTTGAAACTTGAAACTACTTCTTCCTCTCCGCCAGATAATTTTCCTTGTAACCCAAATAATTCCGCGCGTAACCCAGGATCGTTTCCTGGTCCGCCTCGCCCAACCGCTTGCGCACCTTGCCGGGGACTCCCATCACCAGCGAACCAGGTTCAATGATGGTTCGCTCGGGAATCACCGTGCCCGCCGCAATAATCGATCCCGCGCCGATGCGCGCTCCATTCAGGATGACCACGCCCATGCCGATCAGGCAGCGGTCTTCCACGACGCAGCCGTGCAGCGTGACTGAATGGCCGACTGTCACCCAATCGCCGACGACCACCGGCCACTGATTCAACATGCCGTGCAGCACGCTGCAATCCTGGATGTTGGTGTTGGCACCCACCCGGATGAAGTGCACGTCGCCGCGCAACACGGCGTTCATCCAGACGCTGGCGTTGTCGCCCAGCACCACGTCGCCGATCAACTGCGCCGATTCGTCAACGTAGCACGACGGCGGCACGGTAGGGCTAATTCCTTTGTAAGAGCGGATCATTGCGTTCGTCGGTAAGTCTTTGAAAATACCATGCCCGCAGCGTGAAGCGAAATGAAGACAGCCGCGGCTGATACCAGTCACGTGGAGCTTATTGAGCGGACAGGCTTGGCGAGTGGCTCTTCCGGGGCTCGAAGGCTCATTTCCCGGTGCACAAAAAGGAGTCTCGCGAATGCCTCGCCCGCAAAAGTAGCACGACTCTGGTAACAAAAGAGTAATGCCTGGGAGCCATTAAGTCCTTACATATCAGATGCCTAAAAGCCATCTACGACGTTTTCGGCATGGGCAAAACCACGATCTTCGGATACAAGAGCATTAGTGCCTCTTCCGCCGTAAATGCGGCAACAAATTTAATCCCCAGGTACACCTTGATGCTGAAGAGCAGCACCGACGCCAGTTCGCACTTAAGAATCGAATCCGCAGTGGAAGAATCGGGGAATTGGATGGATGCAGTTCGCCAGAAGACGGTGCTCTGTATTGATGATGAGACCATTGGTCTGCGAGTGCGAAAGATCATGTTGGAGAACCACGGGCTCCGGGTACTTACCGCCAGCGATGGGCAGCAAGGGATAGCTCTCTTCGAACAGAACGAAGTTGACCTGGTGGTGCTCGACTTCTACATGCCGGGCCTCAGCGGGGGACAGGTAGCGGCCGAACTGCGCCGCCGCCAGCCCAGCGTTCCCATCATTTTCTTGTCGGCATACTTCTCCTTGCCGTCCGATGCACTGGAGATTGCCGACGCCTTCATTACCAAGGGCGAGCCGCCCGAGGTGCTCATCGAAAAAATTGAGCAGCTCATGTGAAGGGACGAACAGGCGATTCCCCCAATTGCCTGCCATCCTTCAACTCATCTTCACTCGCCCTTCCACTGATACGCGTCGGGTTGCGGCAGTCCCACATGCGCCAGCACGCGGTTGACAAACTCGCGCGCGATCTCGTCGGTCGAGGCGGGACGGAAGTAAAACGCCGGGATAACCGGGAAGATGGTGGCGCCGGCTTCGGCGGCCAGGGTCATGTTGCGCAGGTGGATGAGGTTGAACGGCGTCTCGCGCACGCATAGAATCAGCGTCCGGCGCTCCTTCAGGCAGACATCGGCGGCGCGCTCGATGAGCTGGATCGCCATGCCATGCGCGATGCGCGCCAGTGTTCCCACACTGCAAGGCAGCACGATCATGGCGTCGGTCCGATAGGAACCGCTGGCCACGTTGGCCCCGATGTCCGAATTGTTTTGCTGACGGACTTTCTGCGAAGCTCGCCCCAGTAGTTTGTCGATCAACTCATTGCGTCCCGATATCTGAAGTTCTTCGGCCATCACCCGCAGGCCGCTGTCGGAGAGAATAAGGTTGACGGTGGCGACGCGCTCGTCGCGGTCCAGCGCATCCAGAAGGTGCTTGGCAAAGATGGAACCGCTGGCGCCGGTGATAGCGACGGTCAAGGTTAGCGGTGCTGTCGGGGTCTGCGCGAGCATCTAAGCTTCACATCGTACCACTCAGTCGCGGTCCGCTTTCGGCAGCAATGTGGTTCGGCGCAAGGTGTCCCTCTTCTGGACTTGCATCTTGAGTCTCGAAACTTGAAACTGGGACTTGAAACTTTTTTCATGACAACTGGCAACTGACCACTGACAACTGCCCCATGACTTCCGACGCCCTCAAGAAACTCTTCGAGCAAGTGAAGCGAGGCAAGCTCTCTGCCGAGGAAGCGGTGCAGCGGCTGCGGCATCTTCCCTTCGAGGACCTGGGCTTCGCCAACGTGGACCATCATCGGACGTTGCGAGTGGGCATGCCCGAAGTTATCTTCGGACCGGGAAAAACTCCACAGCAGTTTGCGGAGATTTTCGCGCGATTGGCGCTTCCCGGCCACAACGTGTTGGCGACGCGGGTTTCGCCGGAACAATTTCGCGCGGTGAAGCGCAAGTTTCGCAAAGCCGAATTCCACGAGCTGGCGCGCGCCATCACGCTCACGCAGGACGAGACGGTTTACGGTAAAGGAAAGATCGTCGTGGTGTCCGCCGGGACCAGCGACATTCCGGTCGCCGAAGAAGCGGTGGTCACGGCGCAGGCGATGGGCAACGACGTGCGGCACGTGTACGACGTGGGAGTCGCCGGCATTCATCGGCTGCTGGCCCGCCGCGAGGTGCTGACCCAGGCGCGCGTGGTGGTCGTTTGCGCCGGGATGGAGGGCGCGCTGCCTAGTGTGGTCGGCGGCCTGGTTGGAGTGCCAGTGCTTGCGGTGCCCACCAGCGTCGGCTACGGCGCTTCGTATGAAGGAATCGCAGCTCTGCTCGGCATGTTGAACTCCTGCGCCTCGAACGTCAGCGTGGTGAACATCGACAACGGCTTCGGCGCAGGCTACGTCGCGTCGATTATCAATCGGCTGGAGTAGTTCAGTTGTCAGTTGTCAGTAGTCAGTTGCCGGTTGCCAGTTGTTGGCTAACCCACTCACCGCTAACCTCTAGCCCCTGTTTCTCGCCTTCTCCCCGAATACCCTCAGAAAGATCTTGTCCACATTTCTTAGCGGCCGCTGCAAATCAAACGCGTGCTCCAGGGTCTCGCGCTTTACCTTAGACGTAATCTCAGGATCGCTCAGGATCAACTGGCGAAAATTCAAGTCTTCTTTCCACGCCTTCATGGCATTCGACTGCACCAGCCGATACGCATCTTCGCGCAGCACCCCGGCTTCGACCAAATCAAGCAGCAACTGCCCGCTAAACACCAGCCCGCCCGTGGACTCCAGGTTCCGCAACATGCGCTTGGGGTAAACCAGCAGCGTGTCGATCAGCGTGGTCGTCTTGCTCAGCAGGTAATCGGCTAGGATGGTCGAATCGGGCAGGATGATGCGCTCGACCGACGAGTGCGAGATGTCGCGCTCGTGCCACAGAGCGACGTTCTCCAGCGCCGCCTGCGCATTGGCCCGCACCACCCGCGCCAGGCCGCTGATTTGCTCGCAGGTAACCGGGTTGCGCTTGTGCGGCATGGCCGACGAGCCTTTTTGCTTCTCGCTAAAATATTCTTCCGCCTCGCGCACTTCGGTGCGCTGCAAATGGCGAATCTCGGTGGCGATTTTGTCCAGCGTCGAGGCAATGACGGCGAGGGTTGCCACGTAAAACGCATGGCGATCGCGCTGGATGACCTGCGACGAAACCGCCGCCACGTTCAATCCCAGGCGCTGGCAGATCTTCTCCTCATATTCCGGTTCGAGGTGCGCCGCGTTTCCCACCGCTCCCGAGAGTTTGCCCACGCGCATCTGCTCGGCCGCCATTTCAAAGCGCTCGATGTCGCGCTGCACTTCGGAGTACCAGTTTGCCAGCTTCAGTCCGAACGTCACCGGCTCGGCGTGAATGCCGTGGGTGCGGCCGATCGCCGGCGTGTCCTTGAACTCCCAGGCACGGCGCTTCAGCACCTCGCGCAATTTCTTCAGGTCCTCGCGGATAATGGCGGACGCCTGTTTCACCAGCAGGGCTTGCGCGGTGTCCACCACATCGTTGGAGGTAAGCCCGTAGTGCAGCCAGCGTGACTCTGGGCCCACCTTTTCCGCGACGGCGGTGGTGAAGGCGATGACGTCGTGCTTCACTTCGGCTTCGATCTGGTTGATGCGCGCCAGGTCGAATCCGCCTTTTTCGCGGATGGCCTTAGCTGCCGACTGCGGAACGATGCCCGCCTCAGCCAGCGTTTCCGTGGCAGCGAGTTCCACCTCCAGCCACGTCCGAAACTTGTTTTCGTCACTCCAGATGTGCCCCATCTCGGGGCGGGTATAACGAGCAATCAAGCGAGCTCCTTGGCAACCTGCAATTTTGCGGAAAGGAAAACTCTTCATTGTAACTGCTGGCGCGAAGTGAGCTTCGATTTTCGCGCAAAACTAAAGCTGGCGGGGTTTTTGCCGATGACCCCGAAATGAAGGACACAATTGCGCGAAACGCTACGGCGCCGGCCGCACCTCCTCCGTGCGTGCGGCGCAGGGAGAACCGGATACGGGTCAACATGCCCGTGCGGATCACCTATCAGGGTTTGCTGACGGAAGTCTCACAAGATGCAATCTGCACCGACATCAGCGAAACCGGCATCGGTTTCGAGACCCAGGCCGGTCTGTATGTTGGGGAAGTCATCTACTTGGAATTCCCGCACCAGAACGCGGTCCCCGTTCGCTTCCAGGCGAGGCTGCTCTATAAAATGGGGAACCGCTATGGCGCCTATTTTGTATCGCCTGACCCCTCATCCCACCAGAGCTGAAAAGTAAACGCGGGCCTCGTACCCCATTCTGTAGCAGAGCGGTGGAACATCCCTCCGTGGGAGCGAGGCACAAACGTCGCGAACAACATCTTCTTCCATATATATCGCAGTACGATAATATCGTAGTTACCTATCATGATGGACCACAACGACCTGACGTTGACGGACTACCAGGCCCTGGCCGAGTTCCGCTACCAGCTTCGGCGTTTCCTGCGCTTCAGCGAAGAAGCAGCCAGGGAAACGGGGCTTGAGCCGCAGCAGCACCAACTCATGCTGGCCGTCAAGGGCGCTCTCGACGCGGCAGGGCCGCGCATCTCTTATCTGGCAGAACGGCTCCAGATTCAGCACCACAGCGCGGTCGAACTGGTGGACCGGCTCGCCAGGAAAGGCCTGATCAGGCGGAGCCGGGGCGGGGAAGACCGGCGCGAGGTGAACGTGCAGCTTACCGCCCGCGGCGAACGCGTTTTGGGTGAGCTGACGCGGCATACGCGGGCCGAATTGCGCTCGGCGGCTCCCGCGCTGGTTGCCATTCTTCGCCAGTTGACCGGCACTAGAAAGCGGCCGAAGCGTGCGCACGGTTAAAGCGGACTAGAAGGCGGGCACACACAAAAAAAGGGAGCGTTTTCGCTCCCCTTTCTAGCCGAGGCTGAAGCCTCAGAACAATTTGTCGCAGCCACGGACCTGAAGGTCCGCACTACGCGACCTAGTTGCTGTACAGCAGCACGCCCTCGGTCTTCTCCTCGCCGACCGGGCGATAGAAGAGCTGGTTGATTTCCAGGTACACCTCGATGAACGTGGGCCGCTGGGCGAACGTGCCCTGGATGAGCGCCTCCGACAGCGGGTCCTCGATGTACTTTTGCAGCGCCCTGCGCAAGGGACGCGCACCGTAGCTGCGGTCCAAAATCGTCTGGTCGAGGATCCACTTGCGGGCCTCTTCCGCCACCGTGACTGTGATGGCGCGCTGGGCCAGGTTCTGGTTCAGTTGCTGCACCATCAACTCCACAATCTGGATCAGGTCAGCCTCGTTCAGCGCGTTGAAGATGATGACCTCGTCGAGGCGGTTGAGGAACTCGGGGTTGAAGGTGCGCTTCACCTCGTTCTTCACCATGTCTTCGACCTTGCCCGAGATCGTATCCTCCTTCTCCGACTGGAAGCCCATGCCGGTGCGCTTCTGCAAATGACGCGCCCCGATGTTCGAAGTCATGATGATGATGGTGTTCTTGAAGTCCACCGTATTGCCCAGCCCGTCGGTGAGCTGGCCGTCCTCGAACACCTGCAACAGGATGTTGAACAGGTC
>Ga0187880_1000538_pt1 | contig 31385 bp, 29 predicted proteins | sample June2016WEW_19_4_FD_132998 | JGI IMG/M metagenome (GOLD analysis project Ga0187880, IMG submission 132998) | Peatland microbial communities from SPRUCE experiment site at the Marcell Experimental Forest, Minnesota, USA - June2016WEW_19_40 | ecosystem: Environmental > Terrestrial > Soil >... | reverse complement strand
GCCAACTGTTGGTACAGCTCGAAAATCGCCGATGCGTCCATTCACAAAACATAAACCTAAAGGAATGTATTGCATAGATCGAGCCTTCGAAAAGTGAGTGGCATTGCGCTCTCAGCGTGCCGCGTCCCGACTCCTCGGGACGCATGGTGTCTGCTGAACCGCGGCCGCAGCGAGCGGGCCCAGGTCCAGCGCACTTACGCGAGGTGACCTAGTCTTAATTCGCCGCGGCGGCCATGGGCGAAGGCGCCACCGGCGAAGTCGGCGACGGACCGGTGGGCTGCTTGAGAGAAACCTCTTCAAACAGGAGCGGCGGCACGATGAACGAGGACCAGGCGATGCTGGGGGTTCCCCCCGTAAGCGAGCCCATGAAGAGGAGCGAGCCGATGGAGTACACGCCCGGCTTGTCGCCGGCGGCAATGATGTCCCGGAACGCGGCCACCGGGACCGGCGCGATCTGCGCGCGCACCAGCTCTTCGTGCCCGTCCTCGAACAGCTTGTAGGCGGCGATCGTCGCGCCGGCGTCGGTGGACATCCGGCCCATCGCCATCCGCATCAGCCCGTTCAGCCCGACCTCCCCGACGTGACGAACGACGATCCCGTATCCGTAGCCGCGCTGTTTGGCGATCCGGAGCAGTTCCTGGCGCAGTTCCGCGGCGTTCGTGGACTTGCCGACGGTCACGAACAGGTTGCTGGGAGCGGCCATCCCCGGACCACTGGCACTGCCCGTGCTAGCCCCGGTTTGGGCCGTCGGAGTGCGGGTCGCCAGCAGCGTCTTGAGCCTGCCGTTTTCGACCAGCTTGATCTCGCGGGCCGGAACGGCTTCACTGTCGATGGCGTGCGAGCCAACCAAGGGCACGCCGGCGAAAGCCGTCAGAAGAGGATTGTCCGTCACGTCGAAGCCCTCCGGCAGGACGCGGCCGTCGAGCCGGTCGGCCAGCGAAACGCCGAATTGGTCGAGGACCTGCTGGATCTGGTTCTCGACCTGCGGATCGCCGCTCATCGGAATCCGCAGGGCGCTCACGGCGGGCGCGAAGACCTGGGCGACCACCTGCGCCACGGCTTCGTCCTCAAACAGCACCGGGCCGTTGTACCGGTCGAGCGCGGGGGCGGCGCGTAGCGCCTTCAGCCGGGCCAGCAGAGCGCGGGTCCGCGCCAGCAGTTCCTCGCTGCCAAACACGTCCGTGGAGCGCCCAAAGACGTGGAAAGAATCGACCACAGCAGAGCCGTCTGGGGCCTGGGTCCGTGCGCCCACCCGGACTTGCAGGCCGGGCAGGAGTTCGGTGAAGAACGCACCCTCGCTGTTCAGTTGAACAATCCTCTCGTTGGTCGCCCCGATCTCCACGTCCGAGCCCAGAATCTCGGGAGAGCCGCGGAATACGGCGGACAGGTCGCGCGCGAGCTTCTCCAGGGCCGGCACATCGATGTTCAGGGCAGCCGCCGGCTCATGGAGGGTCGCGGGCGCCTGACGGGTGAAATCGGGTAGGGCGGGAGCACTTTTGCGGCGCTCGAGCACGGAGCGCTTGGCGGCGAGGGTGGCGCCCGCCTGCTTGTACTCGGCATCGGTGGCGAGCCAGATCTCTCTGCGGATCTGCTCGTAGTCGTCGTCCAGTGGCAGCCCGCGGACAGTGGCGCCCGCAGGCCGGCCGGAAAAGAAATTGGTGTTGTCAAGTTGGTAGTCGCCGACGCGGACCTGCACACCCAGAAAGCGGGTGCGGCCGAAGTTCGAGGCGGTGAGCTGGCCCAGGGTGGCGGACACAGCCAGACCGGTAGTGTCGTCGACCCGATACGAGATGAAGTAAGGCTTGTCGAGATTCTCCAGCCGTAGCTGCGCCATCGAGCGCGCCAGCTCGTGGCGCATCGCCTTCACGACGACGTCCTCCTGGCCGAAAGCAGCCATGGACAGCGCGAGCAAGAAGAATGCGCGTCTCATCGAGGGCTCCTCTCGTCCCCCGCAACGGGCGCGGGCAGGATCGGCGGGCGCTCCTGCGATTTCTCCTTGCGCTGCACCTCGATCTGCGCCAACAACAGCCCCGGAGCGACGGCGGACACCGGCACCCAACCCGATTCAGCTCCGCAGACACCGTTGAACACTTCCGGATCGTCGTCGGCGGCTACGATCTTGCTGAAGGCGATAAGCGGCGTGCCAATCAAATTGAGGCCTCGCACCAGTTCCTCGCGTCCGTCCGCATAAACGCGGTAGATCACGGTCGGCATGACGCTGAAGGAGTTGGGCAACTGGCGCGAAGTGAACGTGAACCCGCCCTCGATGTCGTCGAACAGCAGCCCGTACGGCTTGTTGGCGGCCTGGATGCTCTCGATCAGCATCTTCTTCAGCTCCGCGCGCGCTACCGTCTTCGACGCCTCCACCAGGAGGTTCGATTGCCGCGCTGCCACGGCATAGCCCTGCTGCCGGCGGCCGTGGCCGTTGGACTGGTCAAAGCCGTCCACGGGAGAGCGCGACATCAGGAACGTCTTGAAGACGCCCTTGTCCACCACGGTGACGCGTCGAGCCTTCACGCCTTCGTCGTCGTAGGGGTAGTAGCCGACCAGATCGGCGCCGCGGAAGCTCTGGAGCGTCGGATCGGAATACACCGAGAGGAAGTCCGGCAGAACCGGCTGGTTGATCTTCTTCTTGAAGGTCTGGGCGTCGTTTTCGTCCTTCAGCCGCGCGCCCTCGACGCGATGGCCGAAGATCTCGTGGAAAAACACGGCACTGGACCGGCCGGAGAGAATGGCGGGGCCGGTATAGGGCTCGCCAACCGGCGCCTTCTGCAACGCGAGCAGCATGTCCACCATCTGGGAAACGGTGCGCAGCACTTCTTCGTCGCCGGGCAGTCCGCCGGGATGGAAGGACATGAACGTTCGATTGAGACCCATCACCTCGCCATCGGCGGCGCGGATCGAGGCCGAGATTAACAGCCGGTAGAACGGCATCGACATCCGGATTTCCGCGCCGTCGGTACTGACGTAGCGGCGCGTCTCGATCTCGCCGATAGCGGAAACCTCGGCGCTCAGTATGTCGGGATGGCCGCGGAAGCCGCGCCCGTACTTGCGGACTTTTTCCTCCCAGGCGGGCCGGTCGAACGAAAACGGCGCCAGAGGCTCCAGGTATTTGTCGGCCGCCGCGGCGGAGAAATCCGGGGATTTGTCCTCCGCCGCGAGCTTGATGTCCTGGTTCGTCTTCACCGCTTCGTAAAGCTGCAGCGCTTCCTTGAACTGGCGGTCGGTTTCGATCCAGAGGCTGACGGCGAGCGCGCCCGGGTCGTCCTCGATGGGGATCGCGCCGGCGGCGACGGTGCCTGGCCGTCCGCCGTGCGTGCTGTCGAGTTTGTAGTCCCCCACGCGCAGATCGATGTCGAGCAGCCGCGTGCGCTGGTCGTTGCTCTGGGTGAGCGCTCCGAAGGATGACTGCACGTTGATGGCGCGGTTGTCGGTGAGCTGATACGAAACAAAGTAGGGCGGGACGGGCTGCTCCTTGAGCGCAGTGAGAGAGCGGTTCAGCTCGCTCTTCATCGTCTCGAGGACCGTGTCGGATGCTCCCTTCTCCTGCGCAACCGCGAGGAATGGCAGCATCAGCAGCGGCAAACACCAAGCAAATCGAAATCGCACTCAGACCAGTGTATCAGTGAGTCACTGGGCGGCCTACGATCTCCGCGTTCTCGGAGGCGGGGGTGACCTTGCGGGCGGCGTTATCCCAGTGCAAGTGGGTGACCGTGCCGGCGCCTTTCTCGTAGTCGTAGGTCCGGCCGTCGTCGTCGTAAAGCGTAAAGTCGCCATCGGCGCCAGGGTACACGCGCAGCTTAGCCAGCTTCTGCGTCTGGTGCGTACTCTCGACGGGCTCGCCGAGCGGGACGATCGAGCCGGCGCGCACAAAGAGCGGCAGCACATCGATCGGGGCATCCATCCTGATGGTCTGCCCACCCTGAACGAGTTCATTGGTCCAGTAGTTGTACCAGTCGGTGCCCGCAGGTAGGTAGACCATCCGGCTCGTGGCGCCCTGCTCGGTGACCGGGGCGACCAGAAACGCGGGACCGAACATGTACTCGTCGGCGATGGCGGCGACGTTGGGATCGCCGGGAAAATCCATGAAGAGCGCGCGCATGAACGGAGCGCCGGTCTCGTAGGTGCGATGACCGAGCGAATAGATGTAGGGCATCAACTCGTAGCGCAGCTTCAGGTACTTCTCCAGAATCGGCTCGGCCGCTTTGCCGTAAGACCAGACCTCGTTGTACAGGCGGCTCCCATGAGTGCGGAAGATAGGCAGGAAGGCGGCGTACTCGAACCAGCGCGTATAGAGCTCGGGGTAGTCGTCATAGCCGCCGACGTTGTCGCGCGCGTCGGAGGGATCGAGCAGCGGTGGATGCGCCGGATGGTGCTCGGCGGGCAGATACTGCCATCCGCCGGTGTCATTGCTCCAGTAGGCGAAGCCGGAGGCCGTGAAGTCGAGCCCGGTGGGAATCTGGCGCTTCAGCGTATCCCAGGACGGGTAAATGTCAGAAGACCAGAAGAAAGCGCCATTGCGCTGCGCGCCCAGGTAGGCGTCGCGGGAGAGAATGAGCGCGCGGTGGTTGACGTCGCGCCGGAAGCCATCGTAAATCGCGCCCGTGTGAAACAGGGGATAGACGTTGAAGTACCGCGTGCCCGGCCCGACGTAAAAGTAGCTGCCGTTGGGAGGTAGGTCGGGCTCGGTCTCATCGGCCCAGATGGCGTCGAAGCCCTTGCCGAGGATGTTGTCGCGGATCGTGTCCCAGTACCAGCGGGCCGCTTGCGGGTTGGTGGTGTCGATGTCGGAGCCGGCGCGATCGTATGGCAGGCCGTCCGTGGGCCTGCCATCCGCCAGGTGTTCGAACCAGCCTTTCTGGCGCAGGAAATCGTAATAGCGCGAGCCGTGCGTGAAGCGCGGCCAGACGCTGATCATCGTCTCGAAACCCATGTCGTGAAGCTGGCGGTTCATGGCGGCCGGGTCGGGCCACATCGCGGGATCGAAGTCCATCTGGCCCATCTTCGTGTAATAGAACCAGTCGACCACCATCACGTCGGCCGGCAAGTGGCGTTCGCGGTACCCCTTGGCCACGGCCAGAACCTCGTCCTGCGAACGGTACCGCTGCTTGCACTGTATGTAGCCATAGGCGGCCTTCGGAAGCATAGGCGTCGCGCCCGTCAGCAGCCGATAGCCGGCGTAGATCTCGTCGGTAGTGTTGCCGGCGATCACGAAGAAGGAGACGCGGTCGCCAACTTCGGAGAGCCACCGGGTCTGCTCGTTGAACCCGGGCTCGATGGTGGTCTTCGAGGGGTTGTCCCAGATCACGCCGTAGCCGCGGTTGGTGACCAGGAAGGGGATGCCCACGCTGGGGCCGCCTGTCGCCGTGTAGTCGTGCCAGCACCGCACCGTGTGGCCGCGATGATCGAGAAAGCCTTCGTGGTTCTGGCCCAGGCCGTAGTAGTGCTCGTCCGCGGGCGAGGCGAAAACCGCTCCGACCTGGTAGAACTCCGGATCGGAGGGACGCCGGTCCGCCAGGATGCCGGCGTCGCCGTCCTTGTGATTCGGCAAGGACATCGACCACTCCTGCATGTCAAGCAGGGTCTTGCCGTCGGGCGTGCGGATGAGGATGTGGGTGGGCGGAGCCGAGCGACCGAAGAACTTCGCGATGTCCAGCTCGGTGGCCATCGGCTTGCGCGGGTGGTCGGCGGCGACGGTGACGACCAGGCGGGAGGACCGGTAGACCACGCCCGCATCGCTCTCCTCGCGGCTCCAGCCCTGGGCAGCCGGGGATCCGACAAATCCGTAGCCTGGGCCCGCCAGAACCGGCTCCTTGAGCAGGCTCATGGTGACGCGTACGATGTTGGGGGCGTAAGGCTCAAGGGCGATGGTGCGGTCGCCTTGTTCCAATACGACCGGCGGCTGTTGCGCCTGTGCGGCGGCTGCGAGCAGGGTTGCCAGAATGAGCGTTCGAGTCATGGCTGTGCCGATTGTATCGTGCGGCGGACCCGCCACGGCGCTCAGCCTTCCAGGTACGTGTACCCGTTCAGCCCCTCTTCGTAGAACCGCAGCAGCCGGCCGGACTCCTCATAACCGATCTTGCCTTCGCGAAGCGCCGCTTCGACGTCCTTGCGGAACTGGCCGAGCAGCGATTCGGCGCGGAACTGGACGTAATCGAGCACCTCGCGAACGGTGTCGCCCTTGATGACGTTGTCGAGGATGATCTCGCCGTTGCCGTTGAGGCTCACGTGGACGGCGTTGGTGTCGCCGAAGAGATTGTGCAGGTCGCCCAGGATCTCCTGATAGGCGCCGATGAGGAAGGCCCCCAGGTAATACTCGCTGCCGTTGAACGGGTGCAGCGGCAGCGTGCGCTTGACGTCGCGGCGGTCGATGAACTGGTCGATCTTGCCGTCCGAGTCGCAGGAGATGTCGCCGAGAACGGCCGCGCGCGTGGGCCGCTCGCTCAACCGGTGAATGGGCATGATGGGGAACAACTGCTTGATGGCCCAACTGTCCGGCATGCTCTGGAAGATCGAGAAGTTGCAGAAGTAGGTGTCGGAGAGCATGGCGTCCAGGCCTTCTAGCTCTTCGGGGAAGAACTCGAGATCGGCGGCCAGCCGCTTGATGCGGCGGCACATGGCCCAGTAGAGGTTCTCGGCCAGGCAGCGCTGCTCGATGGGCAGGTAGCCGAGGCTGAACAGGTTCAGCGCCTGGTCGAGCGCCTGCTGCGCGTCGTGGAAGCTCTCCAGCAGGTTCTTGGTGCTGAGGCCGCGGTAGGTTTCGCGCAGGTCGATCAGCGGCTGCTCCATCTCGTCGGAGATTTCGGGGGCCGTATCCTGTTCGCCGAAGCCGCTGACGCCGAGAACGTCGAAGACCAGCATGCTGTGGTAGGCCACCACCGCGCGGCCGCTCTCGGAAACGATGGTGGGGTGCGCCACACCAGCCTCGTCGCACACGTTCTGCACGTGGTAGACCACGTCGTTGGCGTACTCCTGAAGCGTGTAGTTGACGCTGGATTCGAAGTCGGTCTGAGAGCCGTCGTAGTCGATGCCGAGGCCGCCGCCCACGTCCAGGTATTTCAGGCCGGCGCCGGCGCGCGCCAGTTCCGCGTAGATGCGCACGCCTTCGATCACCGCCTGCTTGATGTGGCGGATGTTCGTGATCTGGCTGCCGAGGTGGAAGTGGAGGAGCTCGATGCAGTCCGCCATGCCCAACTGCTTGAGCTGATCGAGCGCGCGAACGGCCTCGCTGACCGTCAGCCCGAACTTGGAGCGGAAGCCGCCCGAGGACTTCCAGCGGCCCGATCCCCGGCTGGCCAGCTTGAGGCGCAGGCCAATGCGCGGGCGCACGCCGATGCGCTGCGCGTGGCGGGCCACCAGGTCGAGCTCGGTGTACTTCTCGACCACCGTGGTGATCTGCCGGCCGATCTTGGTGGCCAGCATGACCATCTCGATGTACTCGTCGTCCTTGAACCCGTTGCAGATGATCGGGGTCTCGTTATCGGCGATGGCGAGCACGGCCAGCAGCTCGGGTTTCGAGCCGGCTTCAAGACCGTACTTGAACGGCCGGCCGAACTTGAAGACCTCTTCCACCACCTGGCGTTGCTGGTTGACCTTGATGGGATACACGCAGCAGTAGCTGCCCTTGTAACCGTGCTCGGCGATGGCGGACTGAAAGGCGTCGTGGACTTCGCTCAGGCGGTGGCGCAGGATCTCCGCGAAGCGGATCAGGATGGGCAGGGAGATGCCGCGCAACACCAGCGTGTCGACCAGCTCCTTGAGGTCCACCGCGCGGGCCGGATCCTTGGACGGATGCACGTACAGGTGACCATTCTGGCCGACGGAGAAATAGCCCTTTCCCCAACTGGCCACGTCGTAAAGCTCGCTCGAGTCCGCCATGGTCCAGCGGTCGCTGGGTTCGCGCACAAGCGTACTTTCAGGAACCTTTTGGCTCAATGGTCCTCCCGATACTCAAGTGTCCAACGAAACGCTCCGTCGGGCAAGTAGAAATCGCGTTTTTTCCGGCCGGACCGCATAATCAAGAGACGGAGGCTGGAAGGTGACCGTTCCAAGCCGCTTCATCGAAGTCAGCCACCCGATCGAACCGGGGATGGGAACCTACCCCGGGTTGCCGGCGCCGCGCGCCGAGGCGGTGCTGGATTACGACGCCTCCCGCCCCCGATATCAGGACCGGGCCGAGTTCTTCATTGCCTCGCTTTACCTGTGCGGCAACACCGGGACTTACGTGGACGCGCCGGTACACCGGTTCCGGGGCGGCGCAGACCTGGCGCACCTGCCGCTTGAGTCGCTGGCGGACCTGCCTGCGGTCCGCGTGAACGGACGGGGAGGGCGCGGCATCGGCCCGGAGGCGTTCGCGGGCCTGGAGCTTCGGGGGTGCGCCGTGCTGGTGAACACCGGATGGTCGCGGCATTGGCGGACGCCGCGCTACTTCGAGCCCGCCCCCTTTCTGACCGCCGCGGCCTGCGACGCGCTCGTGGCCGCCGGCGCGCGTTTCGTGGGCATCGACTCGCTCAACGTCGACGATACGCTGGACCCCTCGCGCCCGGCCCACACGAAGCTGCTGGGGGCGGGCGTGCCGGTTTGCGAGCACATGACCAACCTGGCGGCGGTTCCCGCGACCGGCGGCCGCCTGCACGCGGCGCCGATCGCCTGGGTGGGCGGGGCATCGTTCCCGGTGAGGGCTTACGTTATTGCGCCGGTTCGCGCAGGATGACGATCTCGACGCGCCGGTTGGCGGCCCTGTTTTCCGCGCTGTCGTTCGGTTCCCGAGGGCTGTAGGAGCCATAGCCCGCTACGGAAAGGCGCGCTTGCGGAACTCCGAAGCGCTTGTTCAGCACCTCGAGCAGGCTCAGTCCCCGAGCCACCGAGAGTGTCCAGTTGTCCCGGAAGCGACGATTGTGGATCGGTACGGCGTCCGCGTGGCCAATCAGGCTCACGCTGTTCGGGATTCCACGGATCGCCTCGGCGATTTGGCCAACCATTGGAAACGCCTCGGGGCTCAGCCGGTCCTGGCCTGACGCGAACAGGATCGCCTGAGGAAGGCTCACCACCAGTCCGCGCGCTTCGAGGCGCGGGTGCAGCCCTCGTTCTTCCAGGATGCGCCGCGCCCGGAGGAGGTCGTCGCCTGGCTTGGGGGCGGCGGGTTTAGGCGCCGTCGCCTCATTGGCCGTTGGTGCGGTGGCCGGAGGCGCCGCGGCAGGCCGCGCCTCAATCTTGCGTATGTCTTTCGCCGAAATCGCGACAAAGAGGACCAGCAGGATGGTCATCATGTCGGCGTAGCTGAAAATCCAGCGCGGGCCTGCGCCGGCGCGGTAAGGGAGGGGCCTGTAGTTCGTCATGTAACGGCCGGGCGCGGCGCCGTCGAATCGCGCTCCTCCGGGCGCAAAAAGGAGCGCAGGCGCTGGCGGATCAAGTACGGATGCACTTGGTCGAAAACACACAGGACGCCATCGGCAATCAGTTCGTGGATCTCGATATCTTCGCTGGCGCGGGCCCGGATCCGCTGCGCCGCCGGGAGGAGCACGAGGTTCGCCAGACCCAAGCCGTAGAGCGTGGAGACGAACGCCATGCCGACGCCGTAAACCGACTGCACGCTCGAGAACTGCCGCAGCACGTCGACCAACCCCACCACGGTGCCCAGGATTCCGAGCGTGGGGGCGAACCCCCCGGCAACTTCGAGGACCCTGGCGTCGGCCTCCCCCTGGCGTTCCCGCATGCGGATCTCGGTTTCGAGCGCCGCCTGTAGTTCCGCGCGATTCTTTACGTCCATGGCCAGCAGCAGCCCCTCCCGAAGGAAGGCGTTCTCGATGCGGCGAATCTCCGGCTCCATCTTGAGCAATACCGTGTACCGCGCTTCCACTGCGCTGCGGACGATTTGCCCAATCAAGGCCTCGCGATCGGCCGGGTCCGCGGAGAACAGCTCCCTGACGCGCCGCACTGTATGGAGCAGGCCCGAAATGGGGGTGGTGAGAAAGACCACGCCGAGCGTGCCGCCCAGCACGATCAGCGCCCCGGCCGGCTGAAGGAAGTAACTCAGCCCGACTCCGGTGGTCGCGATTCCCGCGACGGCGGCGACCGCCGAAATCGCCAAACCGGCCAGGAAGCCGGCGTCCAGCCGCTGGGTTCGAATCGCGCGGCCGGGCGCGGCCTGCGCGGCACTTGGTAGTCCCCTGAGTGTCGTCTCCGATGCGGACAAAGCTGGTCTCCGCCGAGGGGTTCGGCAATTTGGGAGCCAACGCGGATGTCTTTGTTTCGACGCGAGGGCGCGCTGGGCCGGTGCCACGAACGTGCCACGCGTGGCACCGTGCGCCATCGGTTTGGCACGGCGGTCCGAAGGCCTGTCCTACTGGGTTACCTGGAAGCCTGCGTGCAGCGATGCCGTCGAATCGTCGCCGATCCAGAGGTCGAAGGCCTCGGGCTCCTGTACCCACTTCTTCTCCGGCGTGCTCCAGAAACTGAGCCTCGCTTTGTCGAGCGTGAAGCGCACAGTTTTCTTTTCGCCGGGCGCCAGGGCGAGGCGCTCGAAGCCTTTCAACTCCCGCACGGGGCGCGAAGTGCTGCCGGCCCTCTGGTGGATGTAGAGCTGCACCACTTCGTCGCCCACCCGCGAGCCGGTATTCTCGACATCGACGGATGCCTCGAACTGCTGGCCGAGCGGTACCTGCGCCCGGCTCAGGCTGAGGTTCGAGAACGCGAACTTCGAGTAGCTGAGACCGAAGCCGAAGGGGTAGAGTGGCGAGCTGAGCTGGTCCCAATAGCGCGAGGTGAAGCCCGGGCGCGTTTCGGGGTCCTGGGTCAGGTTGTGCGCGTAGTAGATAGGGATCTGGCCCACGCTGCGCGGCCAACTGAAGGGCAGCTTGCCGCCGGGATTGGCGTCGCCGAAGAGAAGGTCGGTCACGGCGTTGCCGCCCTGGGCGCCGGGATGCCAAGCTTCGAGGATCGCCGGGACGTGCCCGGAGGCCCAGGAGAGATCGAGAGGGCGTCCATTGATCAGGACCAGCACGACCGGCTTGCCGGTGGCGGTCACCGCCTCGAGAAGCTGCTCCTGGCGGCCCGGCAGGTCCAGCGAGGCGCGGGAGGCGGCCTCGCCGCTCATGTTCTGAAGTTCGCCCAGCGCCAGCACCGCCACGTCCGAGCGGCGGGCCAGCTCGACGGCCTGCCGGATCTCTTCGTCGGTCTGGGCGGCCGTCGCGGGAGCGGCTATGGGCCCTCTGTCGAAGGGCCCGCGGATCGTGCGCCGGATCTCGCCTCCCCGGGCGTACTCCACGCGAACGCCGGAGGGCACGCTCTTGCGAATCCCTTCAAGCAGCGTGACGGTCTCGGCGGGGTCGTTCGCGAAGGTCCAGGAGCCGGCAGTGTCTATGCGGGAGGCGGCCAGCGGGCCGATGACTGCGATCGACGAGACCCTGGCCTTGTCCAGCGGGAGCAGCTGCCCCTCGTTCCTCAGCAGAACGGCGGAACGGGAGGCGGCGATGCGCGCCAACCGGCGGTGCTCCGGCGCGCTGAGTACCTCTTTGGCCCTGGCCTCGTCCACATAGGGGCTCTCGAAGAGCCCGACGCGAATCTTGGCGGCCAGAATGCGGCGCACCGAATCGTCGACGGTCGCCATCGGGATGCGCCCGTCCTGGACCAGCGCGGCGAGTTCCGTGAGGTAGCTGCGGCCACCCATGTCCATATCGACGCCGGCGGTCAGCGCGCGGACGGCCGCGTCGCTATCGTCGCGGGAGAAGCCGTGAATGGTGAGGCTCCTCACGGCGAAGGCGTCGCTGACCACGAAGCCCTCAAAGCCCCAGTCGCGGCGGAGGACGTCCTGGAGGAGGAAGCGGTTGCCCGTGGCGGGCACGCCGTTCAGATCCATGTAGGCGCTCATGACGCTGGCGGCCCCGGCCTCGACAGCGGCGCGGTAGGGCTCCAGGTAGACGTTACGCAGGGAATCGTCGGAAAGGAACACGGAGTCGTAGTCGCGCCCGCCGTCGCCGGCGCCGTAAGCGGCGAAGTGCTTCACGCAGGCCAGCAGTCGGTCGGTGCTACCGATGACGGGCCCCTGGAATCCGCGGACCTGGGCGCGCGCCATGGCCGAACCCAGAAAGGGATCTTCACCGGCGCCCTCGACGATGCGGCCCCAGCGCGGGTCGCGGGCGATATCCACCATCGGGGCGAAGGTCCAGCGGATTCCAACCGCGTAGGCCTCGCGCGCGGCGACCGTCTGGGCTTGTTCCACTAGCGCCGGGTCCCACGAAGCCGCCATGGCGATGGGGACCGGGAAAATGCTTCGCCAGCCGTGAATCACGTCGAACCCGAAGAGAATGGGGATGTGCAGGCGCGTCCCCTCGACGGCGGCGTGTTGCAGCCGGTTGACGACGGCCGGGTCGGAGACGAACAGCAGCGAGCCGATCGCGCCCTTGCGTACCAGGCCTTCTGGCGGCGGCCCGAACACGAAAAGCTGGTTGAGCTGGCCGATCTTTTCCTCCAGCGTCATTTCGGCTAGCAGCGCGTTGGCGCGCCGGTTGACCTCGTCCTGGGCCGGCGCGGATGCGACGAGAACGAGGGCGAGCGCGCCCGCACACTTCAGACTCGATAGTTGCAAGGGACCTCCGAGACTCTATCGTACACGCGGCCGGGCCGCCGCATCGGAACGAGAACCGAGCTGAGAGTCGATCTGGCGGTTGGATCGTTCAGGACTGCCGGCTGGAGGAGGAGGTCCGCGGGCCCGGCGGCCTCCCACAGCTCGCGCAGAGAGGCGTCAAGTCTGGGCGTCCTCGGCCGCGGCAGCCTGGACCAACGGCACAAGTCTTCGAGCCTGCAACAGTCGGGCGCCCGGATCGGGCTGCGGGCGCCCCTCGCCATCGGCGATCCGGCATCGGCTGCCGGCCATCGACGCGCCGCTATTCGGCGTGCTTGCGCCGGCGCAAGACGATCAGCGCTATCAGCAATACGCCCAGCAGCGCACAGATCAGACGAATCGTTCCCGGTTGCATAGAGTCTCCTTTTTAGGTTCGGGCCGGCCGAAACCGGCGCCTTGGCTACATGTTGCGCATCATCGGAAGCAGTTCCCGCGAGATGCGGACGAATACCGGCCCCACCGTCACGACAAATAGGGAGGGCAGAATACAGAAGAAAATCGGAAAGATCAACTTCACTCCCAGCTTGGCCGCCTTCTCCTCGGCCACCTGCCGCGCCTGCACGCGCATGTAATCGGAGTGCTCGCGTAGCGTCTGCGCGATGCCGGTGCCGAAACGGTCTGCCTGGACCAGCACCGCCACCAGTTTCTTGAGCTCGGCGACCGCGCAACGCTCGGCCAGATTGCGCAGCGCCTCGACGCGGCGTTTGCCGGCCTTGAGCTCGAAGTTCACCTGGGCGAGCTCCTGGCTGATCTCCGGGTGGGCCCGCCGCAACTCCTTGGCCGTCTGCATGATGGCCTGGTCCAGCCCCAGACCCGATTCGACGCACACCACCATCAGGTCGAGCGCGTTGGGGAGCGCCCGCCGGATCTGCCTCTGGCGGCACCGGCCGCTCATGCGGACGAACTCGTTGGGACCCAGGAACCCAGCCGCCACGGCTAGCGCGACCGCCAGCATGCGGTTCTCCTCGGGAAGTCCGGCCTGCGGTCCGATCGCCAGCGTCAAAACGGGCAGCAGAACCGCCAGGAACACCTTGCTGCCGTAAAACGTCTTCAGCGCGCCGGACCCGCGGAATCCGGCCCGGATCAGCCGGCGCTCGACCAGGGACGCGTCCCGCGCCGAAGCCGGCAGAACCGTCCCCAACCGACCCATCAAGCCGCGGAAGGCGGCGCCCGGGTGCACCCGCCCGCGCACACTCGATCCGGGCGAACCTTCGGTCACCCGCTCGATGGCCGCTTTGGGGCGCACCCAGTAGCGCGACCCCACGAAGATGAAGGCGGCCGCTATGGTCGCAAACAGCAGGAGCGCGGCCAGAAGTTCCATGCTCAGACCTCGATGGTCACGATCTTCTGGATCACGGCGTAGCCGACCACCTGCAGCGCGGCCGCCACTCCCAGCATGGTCTTGCCGGTTTCGTCGTGGGCGAAGAACTGCGCGTAGCCCGGGTTGACGTAGCACATCAGGATGCCCACCGCGATGGGGATCGTGGTCAGCGCGGCGCCCGTCATCCGGCCATGCGCGCTGATGGCCTTGATTCGCCCCCGCAGTTTGAACCGCTCCCGGATGAGCGAGGCCAATTTGTCGAGCACCTCCGCCAGGTTTCCGCCGGTGCGCTTCTGCAAGGTCACGGCCGAGATGAAGAACTGCACGTCCAGCAGGGGTACGCGCTCGCCCATCTTGACCAGCGCCGCATCGAGCGGCATGCCCAGGTTCTGCTCGTCGAAAGTGCGTTTGAACTCGCCCGCAACCGGGTCCTGGAACTCGGAGTGGATCATCTCGAGCGAGACCGAGAAGGCGTGCCCGGCCCGCATGGCGCGGGCCAGGAACTCCAGCGCCTCCGGGAACTGTTCCTCGAATTTGTGCAGCCGCGCCTTGCGCTGGCGCAGGACGGCGCTCACCGGCAACGCCCCCAGAATCAGTCCCGCCACCGGCGCGGCCTCGCGGTAAAACGGCTGCAGGAACCAGACGCCGGCAAACCCCGCCAGGAACAGTCCCAGGGAGGCGTGGATGGTTCGCGCCACGTTCCATTTCAACCCGGCCTGCTCGACCAGAGCTTTCAGACGCTCGTTCAGCCGGAGCCGCAACAGTAGGCGGGCTACCATCTTGCCGGCAACCTGCTCCTCCCTTTCGATCAGCGCCGGCCCCTGACGCGGTTTTCCCGTGGCGCGCTCCCCGCTCGCCAGACGCGCCCGAACGCGCTCGAGATCCGGCCCCCAGCGCCGGCGCGACCAGGTCCACCACGCGAAGGCGATCAGGCCCCAGAAAGCTACCGTGACTGCGACAAACGGCAACATCGTCAACGATCCCGCATGGTCCCCTTCAGACCTCCATCATTTCGTCGAACATCCCCGCCTGGAGCCGGATGCCCGCGGCCATGAGCTTCTCGCAGAACTTCGGCCGGATGCCGGTGGCGGTGAAACGCCCCAGCACGCGCCCGTCCTCGGCGATGCCCAGCTTTTCGAAAACGAAAATGTCCTGCAGGGTCAGCATGTCGCCCTCCATCCCGGTTACTTCGGTGATGCTGACCACGCGCCGGGAACCGTCGCTCACCCGCGCCGCCTGCACCAGCAGGTGCACGGCGCTCGCGATCTGCTGCCGGATCGAGATCATGGGCATGTTGGCCGCCGCAAAGGTGACCATCACCTCCAGACGGCCCACGGCATCCCGGGGCGTGTTGGCGTGGACGGTGGTGAGCGAACCCTCGTGGCCCGTGTTCATGGCCTGCAGCATATCGAGCGCTTCCTCGCCGCGCACCTCGCCGCAGATGATGCGGTCGGGACGCATGCGCAGGCTGTTGATGAGCAGCTCGCGCTGGCGCACCGCCCCGTGTCCCTCCAGGTTGGGAGGCCGCGTCTCCAGGCGCACCACGTGCGGTTGCTTGAGCTGCAACTCGGCCGCATCCTCGATGGTGATGACGCGTTCCTTGGGCGAAATGAACGCCGAAAGCGCATTGAGCAGCGTGGTCTTGCCCGCACCGGTGCCACCCGAGATGATGATGTTCAGCCGCGCGCGCACCGCCGCCTCGAGCAGCTCCATCATGGCCGGCATCATGGCCCGGCGTTCCACCAGATCGGCCGGCATCAGCTTATCGGCGCTGAAGCGGCGCACCGAGAGCACCGGCCCGTCGATGGCCAGCGGCGCAATCACGGCGTTCACGCGCGAGCCGTCGCTCAGCCGCGCGTCCACCATGGGCGTCGATTCGTCGATCCTCCGTCCCACCTGCGAGACGATCTTGTCGATGATCCGCAACAGGTGCTGGTCGTCGCGGAAGCGCACGCTGGTCAGCTCCAGCACGCCCTTGCGCTCGACGTACACCTGGCGGTGCGAATTGACCAGGATGTCGGAAATGGTGGGGTCTTCGAGCAGCGGCTCGAGCGGAACCAGCCCGAACACTTCGTCCAGCACCTCGTCAATGACCTGCTGCTTGTCGAGCGCGCTCAATAGCGTGGGCTCCCCGTCCATCAGAGAGACCAGCGCCTGGCGCACCTCGCCCCGCACGCGCTGGTTGTCGATGGTGGCCAGCGCCTCCAGGTTGATGCGGTCGAGCAGCTTGCGGTGCAGCGAGAACTTCAGCTCCTGGCACTCGGGCTTGAGCGAGGTCCTGGGGCGGCCCGCGTTCTGTAGGATGCGCTGGTCCCAGGTGAGCGGCGTTTTCCGTTCCGGGCCGCTTTGCAGCGTGGAGTTCATGCACGCACCTCCGCCGGGGCGGGCGAGGCTTCCGCCGCCGGATTCCGCCGCCCGGCCGCGGCTGTCTCGGCCAGGCCGCCGGCGAACTCCTCGATGGCGCCTCCCAGCTCGCAGCCGGCGCCCAGCGGCTCGCCTTCGGTCAGCGCGCGGTCGAGCGAAGAGTAGTCGTTGGGGAAACTGTGGTGGACCGGCGCTCCCAGGATCTTCTGGACATCCGACGGCGCGAGGCCGCTCCGCTTGGCCACGCGGTTCACCAGAACCCGTACCCGGTCTTTGCCGCAGCCGAGCTGTCCCAGGAGGTTGATCGCCTTGCGCGCCAGGTGCAGGCTGGGCAGCTCGGAGGTGGTCACCAGAAAGGCCAGGTCGGCTTCGCGCAGCGCCAGCAGGGTGGCGCGATGGAAGATCGCGGGCAGGTCCAGAAGGATCCAGCCGTACTCCCGGCGGGCGCGGCCGAGGAGTTCCCGCAGGCGGGCGATATCCAGCGAATCGCCCGGCGCCATCCCGGCTGGAAACACGTCGATCCCGTGCCGCACCGGGACCACGCCGCCCGTGGCCGCCCCGGCCGCCTTCAGGTAGAAGGTCACGGTTCCGCTCATGGGGTCCAGGTCGGCCAGCAGCACGCGGCCGGCGGAGGCGCGGCGCAGGGCGAAGGCGGTCTGGGCGGCCAGCGTCGAGGCCCCCGAACCCGGCTTGGCGCTGGCGAACACGGCCACCGTTCCGCTCTCATGTGGCGCCTGCACCCGCGGCTCGATCAGCCTGCGGATGCGCGCCAGCGCCTGCTCCTGGATGGCGGCCTCGAAGGGCGCGTAGAGGAACTCGCTCGCTCCCTGGCGCAGCGACCGGACAATGGCCGCCGAATCGTTGCGCGCGTGCAAGCCGATCACGTGGATGGCGGGATTGGCGGCGGTGACCGAGCGGACCAGCGCGGCCGCCTGTTCGAGATCCGTCGCCAGGTCGAGCAGCACCACTTCGGGCTCGAGTTGCCGTAACCGGATGTCCAGGGTCTGCTGCGAGGGATAGGACTTCAGATCGGCCAGGATCTGGAAGCCGCGCGTCGCCGTCGCGCTCTCCTCGAACTGCCGCGCCAGTTGGCGGTCCGGCGCGATCATGAGCGCGGTGAGTTGCCGGGCGGCGCTGTTCCTGGCGCTGGGCATACGGATTCCGTCACTTCCCGCCGGAGGCGGGCTTCTCCACGGGCGGCGCAGCGCTCGGGCCGGGATGGAGCACCAGCGGCATGAACTTGCGCGGCATCGCCGGCAGCGGCTGCACGTCCTCGCGGCTCACGGGCGTGGCGATCTCCGGAGTGACCATCACGATCAGCTCCTCCGCCGACTTCTGCTCCGAACGGCTCTTGAACAGCGTCCCCAGCACCGGGATGCTGGCCAATCCGGGGATCTTCGAAAACTGCTCGGTCACGCGCTGGTCGATCAGACCGGCGATCAAGAAGCTCTGGTCCAGGCCCAGCTCGATGTTGGTCTCCATGCGGCGCGACGCCAGGGCCGGAATCGTGAACCCGGAGTACAGGACGGCGTTGGTCAGGTCGATGGTCGAAACCTCGGGCTTCACGTACATGCGGATGGTGTTGTGTTCCGTGATATGGGGCTGGAACGTCAGGCGGATTCCGTACTCCTTGAAGATGATGGTCACCGCCCCGGCGTTCGCGCCGCCTTGCACCACCGGGACGGGAAACTCGCCGCCCACCAGGAAGCTGGCGTCCTTGCCGTCGCTGGTCACCAGGTTCGGCTCGGCCAGAATCTGAAGCACACCGTCGTTCTGGAGGGCCTTGATGAACATCCCCAGGTTCAGGTCGGGCCGGAAGGCGAAGATATTGAGCGCATCGCTCACGGTGAACTTGCTGATCGCCGGAACGCCGCTGCCCGCAACCGGGGTCTGGATCGAATCGAGAGTGGGGGCCTGGAACTGCCCGGTTGAGATCAGGCCGGGCGTATTGCCCACACCGCTCGACAGCAGGTTCACACCCAAAGAAGTGGCGGCGCTGCGGTTGAGCTCTGCGAACTTCACCCGCAACACGACCTGCTTGTCCGGTCCCGGCGAGACCACGCGCAGGTTCGCGACCACGGCTTTGGCGAACGGCGCCACCAGTGCCGCGGCCCGGTCGGCCGCAGCCTGGTTCGGCACCGTGCCGGTCAGGGAAAGCGAGTCTTTGGCGCCCTGAACCTCGATGTTGCAGTCCGGGAAGGTCTTCTTCAGGAGTTGCCGCACGGACTCGAGGTTCTGCTCGACCGTAATGCCGTACAGGGTGCGGAGGCCGTCTCTGGACCAGATCACGATGCTGGCCGTTCCGGGGGTCTTGGCATTGACGAGAACTTCGCGCGAAGAGACCGCCACGGCGTCGGCGACGTCGGGATTGCTGGCGGCGACGCGGCCGATATCGCCCGCGTAATCGATCACCAGGCTGCGGCCCGCCACCACCTCCAGGTTCGCGCCGTCCCCCCGGGCCCATCCCGCGGCGGCCGCCAGCGCCACAAGAGCCATCCACAACATCCCGTTTCTCATGGGTTTCGCACTCCGACCTGCTCCACGGTTCTCTGCGTGCCGCGAAAAACCACCACTTCTTCGGGAGGGCGCGGCGCCGGAAGCCGGACCACGACGGGCCTGGGACCGGGAGGCGGCGTTGCGGCCGGCGCCGCGTGCCTGTGGGTCGTTCCCGAGAGTTCCCACAGCTCGCGGCCGGGCGTGTTCGCGATGGCGCGGTCGCTGCCGTTTCTGAGCACAAGCTGAATGCGCCACTCGCTCGCCAGCGTGAGAGTCTCGGCTTGTTCCGGCGTTACCAGCAGAGTCACCACGGGAGCGTTGATGGCTTGCCCGTTCGCGCTCGGCTCGATGGTCGGGCCCGCCGACAGCACCAGGATGTCCTGCAAAATGGTCTTGGTGACAGAGCCGGCGCTGTCGCCTTCCGGCCGCCCGGTGGCCAGCACGTCCACCCGCATCCCTGGCAGCGCGAATCCCGCCACGCCCACCACATCGTTGACCTTCACCGCGACGGCCCGCATTCCGTTGGGAATCACCGGCGCCAGGCCGAGACCGCTCCCGCGCGAAGCCAGCCGGCCCTCGCGGATCGGCTCCTCGGCCAGAATGCTCGAAGCCACCGGACGCCCGATCACTCTTCGAACCGCGAGAAGCAGCCGGCCGGGAAGTCGTCCACTGGCGCCTGGGTCAGTTTCAGGTCCTCGGCCTTCAAGACTCCGCCCACCGAGAGGACGTGAGCAGCCACCACCAGGTCGCGCCTCTCGATTTTGTGCGGGCGCCCCGGGCCGCGGTTCGATCCCGCTACCACCTGGTAGAACACCCCCGAAATCACCAGCGCAAACAGCAGGCTGACGGCTAGTACGGCGACGAATCTGCGGTCCATTCTTTTGCCCTCGCGCCAGCGCGGTCGCGGCGGGCCGCGCTCTTCGGCACGGGCGCCATGAGACGCCGCGCCAGCAGGCCCGATCGCAGAGCGAACTCGGCCAGCGGCTGCCCGGACGGCAGGCGCCACCGCGCCGGAGGCTGCGGCCCGGGGTCCGCTGGGGCGACCCGCTTCGCCGCCCGGGCGGACTTCTTTCTCGCGGTTCTCATTTCTCGCCCGCTCCCTGAAGACTATTTCGGCAAGCTGAGGTGTTTTCTTTAGGTTCGAACGGCGCGGGGCTCTCGAACAGTGCCGCCTGCCCGTCCTGGTCCACCAGGCGCCAGCCGCCGCTCGATCCCAGCAGGTCGGCCAGCGGCCACTCCTTCGGCGCCAGCACCAGCACCATCCTGTCCCGCCCCAACATCGCCCGCCAGTCGCCGCGGCCGTAGACCGTCCGCAGGTACAAATCCCCGATTTGCGGCCCGTAGAAATCGCTGCGCCCGTCGATGAAAACCGCCTGAGGCGGCCCGAACCGGTAGAGCAGGTAGTCCCCCCACTGGTCCGAAGTGAACACCCGCGCACCCGCAATCTCGCGCGCGTGCCGTCCGATCAGCCCCACCGGGAACTTGTTCTCGGGAAAATCCCGGGGCCAGTGCCCCGGGACCATCGCCAGTACTAAGAGGAACACCGCGGGCCACACGCTCGTATGCCGGGCGCTCGCGGCGAATCCGGCGCCGACGCGGTCCAGGATGGCCACCACCGACCGCGCTGGCCTGCCGGCGGCCCAGCCACTCCAACAGCGGCTTGCTTCCGCCGCCAGGATCGGCGACGCCACCACCGCGAATACCGGCACATTGCGCACCGAAACCAGCGCCGCGTGCGCCCACGCCACCACCAGCAGGGCCTCGCCCATACGGGCCCGCCGCAGAAGCGCTGCTGCCGCCAGCAACCCGCCAAACAGCAGAATCTCGAAGTGCGCCGAGCTTTCCGACCGGAATCGCGGCGACTGGAACTCGTCCACCGCCTGCCGTATCCAGTCCGATCGCAGGTACTCGACGATGTGACGGTGTAACCCGATGCCGTAAGGGTTAGCGAGCGAGGCGGCCGAGCAGGCCGCGGCCAGCGCCGCATAACGGCGCGCCAGGTCCCAGCGCCGCTCGATCGCCGCCGCCGCCACCAGCACCGCAATCGAGAGCGGCAGCGCCACAAAGCCGGCGTGCAGGTTGGCCCACAGCGCCGTCAATGGAATCAGCCACCATACCGCGCGGCCAGGCCCCCGCCGGTCGCGGCCCAGCACCCACAGCGACGCCGCCAGCAGGAGCAGCGTGAAGACATGCGGCCGTGCCAGGAAGTGAATACCCGAGGCTCCCGCCGCCACGAGGCAGGTGGCGAGCGCCACGAAAAAGCCGCTCCCGCGCGCCAGCATGTGCCGGAACAGCAGGGTGAGCGAGGCGGCGATGGCCGTGCCCGCCAGGAGCACCACGCCCTTGAGCCCCGCCGCGCGGTTCGCCAGCGCGAACAGGACGTCGGAGAGCCACTCCCAGGCGCACCACGGCGCGCCGGGCCGGGAGAACGAGAACAGGTCGCTGTGCGGCACCTGGCGATGCGTCAGAATGTATTCGCCGGCGCGAATGTGCCAGCCCGTATCGCCATCGGCCAACAGCACCTGCCAGCCGCTCCCGGCCACGAACAGCCACACCATCAGCGCCGCGAACAGCCAGTCCGAGTGCGAAGGCACGAGCAGCCGCCGGAAGCTCACGCTCCTGTGGATCGGCGGAGGAGGCGCGGGCGATTAGGGGCCGGCGCCCCATGATGCATCCCAACGGCGAAGCGGCACAAAGCCCGCAAGGGATCGACAGGCAACGAGCCACGAGCGACGAGCGCTTTCCACGGGCGACGCCCTGCTACGATGGTAACTTCTCTCCCTATGTCCCTGCGCTTCTACAACACGCTCACGCAACGGGTGGAGGATTTCGCCCCCCTCGACGACAACCTGGTCCGCATGTACTCCTGCGGCCCCACCGTCTGGAACTTCGCCCACATCGGCAACCTGCGGACCTTCACCTTCGTCGACCTCCTGCGCCGCTGGCTGCGCGCGCGCGGCTACCGCCTGGACCACGTCATGAACATCACCGACGTGGACGACCGCATCATCCAGCAAGCCCTGGCCGCCCACCAGTCCCTCCAGGAGTACACCGCGGTTTACGAGAAGGCGTTTCTCGACGACTGCGCCACGCTCCGCCTCGAGCGCCCCGAGCACCTGGTCCGCGCCACCGAGCATATTCAGGACATGGCCGAAGCGATCCGCCAGCTCAGCGAGAAAGGCTACACCTACCAGAGCGACGGCTCCATCTATTTCCGCATCGCCCGATTCCCCGCATACGGCAAGCTTTCGCACGCCGACTTCAGCGGCATACGGGCCGGCGCGCGCGTGGACACCGACCGCTACGACAAAGCCGACGCGCGCGACTTCGCGCTCTGGAAGGCGCCCAAGGAAGGCGAGCCGTTCTGGGAGACCGCGATCGGTCCGGGCCGCCCCGGCTGGCACATCGAGTGCTCCGTGATGGCGATGAAGTATCTGGGCCCGACGCTCGACATCCACGCGGGCGGCATCGACCTCACCTTTCCGCACCACGAAAACGAGATCGCCCAATCGGAGGCGCTCACCGGCAAGCCCTTCGCGCGCTTCTGGCTGCATTCCGAGCACCTGCTGATCGACGAGCAGACGATGTCGAAGTCGCTCGGCAACTTCTTCACGCTGCGCGACGTGCTGGCCCAAGGCTACCCGCCGGAAGCGGTGCGCTACCTGCTGGCCTCGGTGCCCTATCGCAAGAAGCTGAATTTCACTTTCGACAGCCTGCGTTCGGCCGCGGCCTCGCTCGAACGGCTGCGGAATTACAAGTGGCGGCTGGAGAAGGAGAAGTTCCCGGAAGGCGCGAGCGAGGCTCTGATCGAGCGCACTCGCGCGGCTCAAGAGCGATTCGACGCGGCCATGGACGACGACCTGAACACGGCCGAGGCCCTGGCCGCAGCCTTCGAGTTCGTGCGCGAAACGAACAGCGCCATGGATGCGGGCGAGTTCGGAGCCGGCAATGCCGCACCCGCGCTCGATTTCCTGGCCCATTTCGACGCCGTGTTCGACGTGATCCGGCCTTCCGAGCAGCAGGCCGGGATCTCCGACGCCGAGATCGAGGCCGCCATCGCCGAGAGAAACCAGGCGCGCAAGGCGCGCGATTTCGCCCGCGCCGACCAGATCCGCAAGGACTTGGCCGCCCAAGGCGTCATCCTCGAGGACACCAAGGAAGGCGTGCGCTGGAAGCGGGGCTAGGGGGCCACCTGAGGCGCGTTCCGCCGGCGCAGGTATTCTCTGCGCCACGCCAGGCAAAGCAAGGTCCCAATGCCAAGGAAGAGAAGCGCCATAAGCCAACGCCTGGCAGCGATCTCGGCTGCGACGCCCCAGAGGACAACTGTAACAAGGACAGAGGAGGTGGCCCAAAACGCCGTCCAGTTCCCCTTTAGGCTATCCTGCACCACCCCTCCTATCAAGATTGAGACAGCCAGGATGCCGTAGGGGATATCCGTCAATGGACTTGGAAGGAGTGTGATGCCAACCGCGATGGCGACCAGCAAGACGACGAATTCTCGCTTTGACGTTGGCTGCCCGCCCACCCTTTCCATCAAGAGCATTCTCTCTCTTTTCGAAATGCGATGCCAAGGGCGGTAGAGTGAAGTAGTCTGGAAGACCGATGAACCTTCACACCAAGGCCGTCCACGCCGGCGACCGCAAGAAGCCCGGCCCGGCCGTGCCGGTGACCACGCCGATCTACACCGCCTCCACCTATCTCTACGATGAGATGGAGCAGCTCGACCGCGTCTTCGGCCGCGAGGCGCCCGGTTACTCTTATTCGCGCTACGACAACCCCACCAACGCCGCGCTCGAAGAGCTGGTCACCGCGCTCGAAAACGGCCACGGGTCGCTGGCCTGCGCCTCCGGAATGGCCGCGGTCCAGATCGCGCTGCTCACCGCGCTCGTGGACCGGCCGAAGTCGATCGTCGCGGCAAACGCCCTGTACGGCGCCACCATCAGCGTGCTCGGGAAGGTGTTCGAGCCGCTGAGCGTGGAAGTGGTCTACGTCGATATCTGCGACGAACGGGCGGTCGAGAAGGCGGTCCAAGAACGCAAGCCGGGCTGCCTGCTGATGGAGACCATGTCGAACCCGCTGCTGCGGGTGGGCGCCATCGACCGCCTGGCCCGGATCGCCCGCGCGGCCGGCGCCGCCTTCGTGGTGGACAACACCTTCGCCACGCCCCTGCTGGTGCGGCCGCTCGAGCTGGGCGCCAACCTGGTGGTACACAGCCTCACCAAGTTCCTGGCCGGCCACGGCGACGTCCTGGGCGGCACGGTCACGTCGGACCGGGAGCACTACGACAACCTGCGCACCCTCTCCCGCGCCTACGGCCCCGTGCTCGGCCCCTTCGAGAGCTACCTCGCCATGCGCGGCATCAAGACTTTCCCGCTGCGCATGGAGCGGCAATGCGCCAACGCCTGCCGGATCGCGGCCTGGCTGGCCGGGCATCCGCAAATCGAGCGGGTCCACTTCCCCGGAGACCCGGCCCACCCCGACGCCGCCACCATCGCGCGCCTCTTCCCGCCCGGTCTCGGCGGCGCCATGGTCAGCTTCGAGATCCAGGGCGCCGGGCGCGCGGAAATCTTCCGCTTCATGGACCGGCTGAAGCTGATCGTCCGCGGCACCTCGCTCGGCGACGTGCACAGCATCATGCTCTATCCCGCCATGAGCTCCCATCGCGAGGTGTCGCCCGCCGAGCGCCGCCGCATGGGAATCCGCGACAACCTGGTGCGCCTCTCGGTAGGCATCGAGGCCGCCGAGGACATTCTCGCCGACCTCGAACAGGCGCTGGGCTGACCCAGCCCAATCCGACTTTGGGCTATACTACTCCTCTTGTCGGGGTCTGAACGACGAAGATGGTGATGCCGTGGCAATAGTTGCCGAAGACAGAAGCCGAATCCGAGCCGCGACCGTCAGGGGGCACGTTGGCTTGTGCGTGTCGGCCGTTCTGAGCGCCGTAGTTGGCATGGCTGCGGGGTGCAGCCGAGCACCCGATCCGGTGACGATCCACGTGCCAAAGGCACTTCTGCAGAAAATAGAGGCCCTGCGTCCACCGGGAAGCGTATTTCTCACCTCGGCGAAATCGCCGCTAACAGCCTTCAAGGATCTGGGGCCGAAGGGCCTTGTGGCTCTTACGATCAACCCAGCGAAAGACAAGGGCGAGGCGCTCTCCACCTTCGCACTCAAGTTCACAATGTCCGGGGCGGTTTCTGCGGATGCGACTAGCCAGGTTGGATTCTCCATGGTTCCGACGCCGGACGTGTTTGTCTCTCAGGCCGTTTCTCCGCCGAAGCTTGTCATTGCCTGGGAAGAAGACAGGGCACGCATCGAAGGCGCGCGCGAGGTCAGGTTCGTCCCGCTGCAACAATAGACGGCCAATTCAAGATGGATCGTGGATCGGAAGGAGACCCAACGACGGCATCGGAAACGAAAGGCGGCGCGCAGCAGAAGACATGCCCGAAGTGCCACGCGCTGGTCACTCCCACCGACAAAGGGGCCTGTCCCACTTGCGCCACGTCTCTCGCCCCGGACCCGTTCACGGCGGCTTGCTCCGCTCTCGCAACGTGGATAAGAATCCAACTGATGTTCGGTGCGATAGCGGCGGTGAGCGCCATGCAGACTCGGACTGCATGGGGAACTCAAACCGTGGAGTTGACGCCGCAGGCTACCGTCGCCTTCGCGTTGCTCGCCGTCCTGGGCGTCGCGTGGCTTATGGTTAGAAAGTCCCGAGGAATCCCGGTCTGGTCGCTGGTGCTGGTCGCGCTATGCGGCCTAAGCCTGGTGGGCCGCGCACGTCTTCTTTTTGGCGACGACTCAGACATCCCGGGCTTCGCCATGATCTTCGTCGCCCTCGGCGCGTTGGTCGATATAGCCGCCGCAGTGGTTGCCATCGGCACCTTCAAAGAGTGGTGGCGACGTCGCCATCCGATCGCCCAGTACGCCCAGTAAAGAACTGTTCGCGGCTCACGCCTTGAGGTTGCCGCGGCAACCCCGCCCGCACCCTGCCCAACAAATTGTAGAATCGAGGGTTGCCCGACCCGCTGGTCACCATCGCCATCCCGACCCTTACCGCCTCCCCGGTTCTCCGGGAATGCCTTCTGGCGCTGGAACGCCAGACCTGCCGCGACTTTGAAGCCGTCATCATCGACAATAGCGGGAAGGGGCTGGTGCGCGAGATGGCCGAGTCCTGGCACGGCGTGACAGTGATCGAGAACGACTGGAACCGGGGCTTCGGAGCCGCGGTCAACCAGGCTTTCCGGCGCTCGAAATCGGCGTACTTCGTCACCTTGAATGACGACGCCATTCCGGACCCCGGGTGGCTGGAGGCCTTGCTCCGGGCCATGGAATCCAGCCCCGGCGCCGGCATGTGCGCTTCCGCCATTCGCCTCGCGGGCGGCACGCAATTGGATTCGGCGGGAATGCTGATCTCGAGCGATGGCAGCAGCAAGCAGCGCGGAAACCTCCAGCCGCCCGAGCGGTACGCCACGCTTGAAGAGGTTCTCTGTCCCAGCGGCTGCGCCGCGCTTTACCGGCGCGAGATGCTCGACCAGATCGGCCTGTTCGACGAGGATTTCTTCCTGTACTGCGAGGACACCGACCTGGGACTGCGCGGGCGCTGGGCCGGCTGGACCTGCCTGTACGCGCCGGACGCCGGCGTCGAGCACCGCTACTCGCAAACGGCCGGCGCGGACTCCTGGCTCAAGGCCTACTATGTGGAGCGCAATCGCCTGTTCGTTCTGCTCAAGAACTTCCCCATTCGCCTGCTGGCCCGCGTGCCCGCCGCTTCGAGCTCGCGCTACTTCTGGCACCTGGTCTCGGCGCTGACCGGCCACGGCAGCGCGGCGCGGTTCCGGAAACAGAACTCGAATCCGATCGAGCTGGCGTACATCGCGGTCCGCGCCCATTTTGTACTGCTGAAGCACGGACCCCGCCTGCTGCGGCAGCGGCGGGCCATCCGTCGCCTGGCGCGCATCGGCGCCCCGGAGTTCGAGCAGCTCGTCGCCCGGTATTTCATCAGCCCGCGCGAGGTGGCGGAGCTATGAGCCTTCCCTCGCCAAGTATGGACTCCCTGCTCATCCTCGTGCCCGCCTTTAACGAAGAGGCCGCCATCGGCCGGGTGGTTGCGGAGATCCGCGAGGCGGCGCCGGGCGTTCCGGTGGTGGTCGTGGACGACTGTTCGAGGGATTCCACGGCCAGCACGGCCCGCGCGGCCGGCGCACAGGTGTTGCGGCTGCCGTTCCACCTGGGTCTGGGAGGCGCGGTGCAGGCGGGCTATAAGCTGGCCTTCGAGCTGGGTTTCGAGTTTGTGATCCGCCTCGATGGCGACGGCCAGCACGACCCCACGTATATTGCCAAGGTCTACGAAGCGCTGCGGACCAGCTCCTGCCAGATGGTGATCGCGTCGCGCTTCGAGGACGGCGCGGTGAGTCATTCCAGCTTCTTGCGGGGCCTCGGCATCCGCTTTTTCCGGCTGGTGCTGCGGCCGATTCTCGGCAAGCCGGTCCACGATCCCACCTCCGGCTTCGTGGGCGTGAACCGGGCGGCGCTCCAGGTCTTCAGCACCAGCTTTCCGCTCGAGTACCCCGAAATCGAGGCCCTGGTCGTCCTCCAGCGCAAGGCCTTCCGGTTCGTCGAGATCCCCTGCCGCATGCGCGCGCGCTTGGGGGGCCGGAGCTCTATCACCGCGGGCAAGTCGCTCTACTACATCTTCCATGTGCTGATGGGAGTGTTCGTCAACGTGCTGAAATACGAGGGGAGGCGCCAGCGGAAGCGGAAGTGAGCGGCCGTGGGGCGGACCCCCTGGTCCGCGCGGGTCCCCCTGGACCCGCTTACTCTCGCTAGGTGAACCTGTATGCAAGGACTCCTGAATTTCCTGACCGGCCTGAGCCTGCTGCTGATGTTGATGGTCCTGGTCTCGGTGCGGCGGTCTCACACCCGGGTCGAGTACTCTGTGAGCTGGCTCGCGGCCGCGCTGGCGCTGCTGGTGCTCGCGCGCTGCCGCTGGCTGCTGAACTGGCTGGCCTCCGCGCTGGGCATCGACTCGCCTCCCATGGCGCTGCTGACCCTGGTCGGCTGCCTGTTCCTCCTGGTGCTGTTCCGGCTGTCGGTGATCATCTCGGCGCTCAAGGACGCCAACATCGCCCTGACGCAGCGCATCGCAATCCTGGAGTTTCAAATCGAATCGGTCCATGAAGCAAGCAAGACCGAGAACTGACAAGCGCCGGGCCGCGGCCGTCTCCGCCGGGCCCATGCTCCAACCTTGGCACTACTGGGCGGCCCTGGGGGCGGCGTTCCTGGCGGTGTGCATCGTGTACTGGCCGGCGGTCGACGGGCCTTTCGTGCTCGACGACCTCTACCTTCCTTTCACCGCACCGGAATCTGCCGGCGCGCCCCTGCTGCACTGGGTGCGCGGCCTCCGGCCGCTGCTCATGTTCACCTTCTGGATCAACTGCCGCATCTCCGGGCTCGAGACCTTCTCGTACCATTTCCTGAATCTTCTGCTGCACCTGGCGACGGGCGCGCTCTCGTTTCTGATCGTGCGCAAATTCCTGGACCGCGCCGGCGAGAGCGGCTGGAAGCGCGACGGGCTGGCCGCCTTCGCCGCGGGGCTGTTCCTGCTTCATCCGCTCCAGACCGAGTCGGTGGCCTACGTGGCCAGCCGGTCCGAGACGCTCAGCGTGATGTTCTTCTATGCCGCGTTTGCCCTCTTCCTATATCGCCGCTCGGAGGCCATCGGATGGCTGGAGGCGCTGGGCGTGCTGGCGTTGTTCGCGGCGGCGGTGTCCACTAAGGAGCACGCCGCGGTGCTTCCGGCGCTCCTGCTGCTGACGGACGTCTTCTGGGGCTCCCTCCGTTCCATCCGCCGGAACTGGCGTCTCTACGTTCCGCTCGCGCTCGCCGTGGCGCCCGCGCTGCGGATGGTGTGGCACGTCCTGCGCGGGAACAACACCGCCGGCTTCTCCGTCCAGGCCTTCACGTGGGTTCAGTACTTCTGGACCCAATGCCGGGCGATCTGGTTCTACATCCGCCTGTTACTGCTGCCCTACGGCCAGAACGTCGACCACGACTTCGCGGTTTCGACAACGCCTACCGCGCACGGAGCGGCAATCGGTTTGGTCGCCCTATTGCTGGCCGTGGCGGCGGCCGTTTATTACCGCCGCCGCTTCCCGCTGGGCTCCTACGGCTTCCTGACCTTCCTGCTCCTGCTCGCGCCGACCTCTTCGTTTGTGCCGATCCTCGACGTGGTGGCCGAGCGGCGGCTCTACCTGCCGTTCATCGGACTGCTGCTGGTCGTGGTGGATGTCGTGCGACGCTGGAAAGCGCCTCCACGCCGGGTGGCGGCGGCACTGGCCGGCGTCCTGGCGCTGATGGCCGTGCTGACGTATAGCCGCAGCGCCGTCTGGGGTAACGCGGAGGCGCTGTGGAAGGATGCGGTTTCGAAGTCGCCCGCGAAAGGGCGGCCGCACCTCCAGCTCGGCTTCGTCTATTTTGCCCAGCAACGTTACGCCGCCGCGCTGCCGGAGTTCGAGGCCGCCGCCAGATACGGCGGGCGGACCTACGCCGTGCTGGTCGATTTGGGCCAGGACTACGAGTATCTTGGCCGCCACGACGAAGCCATCGCCGCGCTCCGGCAGGCGGCCGCGCTTCTGCCGGACGCGAACACCAACTCGATGGTGGCGTTGGCTTGCCTGAGAGCCGGGAGGTACGCCGAGGCGGCCCAGGCTCTCGACACCGCCGAGCGGCTCGATCCAAGCTTCGCCCCAACTTACGCCTACCGCGGCTACCTCTACGCTGCCCGGAACGATCTGGCCGCCGCGGCGAAAGAGTATCGCCACGCGCTGAGCCTCGATCCCGCCAACGAAGTGGCGCGCGATGGGCTCGCCCGCCTGGGTGCGGCGCGCTGACATGTCCCGGCTGCGGATCGGCGTCAACGCGCTCTACCTGATCCCCGGCGGCGTCGGCGGGACGGAGATCTACCTGCGTCACCTGCTGGCCGCGCTCGCCGCCATCGATAGCGAGAACGAGTATTTCGTCTTCACCAACCGCGAGACGGACGCCGCCCTGGTCCCCGCTGCGGCGAACTTCCACGCCGTCCCGCAACCGGTGCGCGCTAGGTTCCGGCCCGCGCGCATCCTCTGGGAGCAGACCGGCCTCGCGCTCGCGACGGCCGCGCGGCGCTTGGATGTCCTACTCAATCCCGGATTCACGGCGCCCATCCTCTGTGCATGCCCCGAGGTCACGGTCTTCCACGACTTGCAGCACAAGCGGCACCCGGAGTATTTCCGCTGGTTCGACCTGCCCTTCTGGCGCGCGCTTTTGTGGGCGTCGGCGCACCGCTCCCGGCTCCTGATTGCGGATTCGGAAGCGACGCGGGCGGATCTCGTGCGCTTTTATCGCCTCGCCCCGGAGCGCATCCGCGTGGCGCCGCTGGGCGCGGATCCGGCGTTTTTCGAGATCGCCCGCGCGCGGCGGACCGCGGTCATCGAGCCGTATTTCCTGTGCGCCTCGACCTCGCATCCGCACAAAGGACTGGTCCCGCTCGTCCGCGCGTTTGCCCGCTTCGCGCGTGAGCGGCCCGGCTTCCGCCTGGTGATCACCGGAGTGCGCGGCTTCCACGCCCAGGCTGTTGAGAGCGCCGTGGGCCCGTCAGACGCCGTGCAGCTCACCGGCTGGCTGCCGCGCGAGGAGCTATACAAGCTGTTCCGCCACGCCTTCGCGTTCGTGTACCCCTCGACCTTCGAGGGTTTCGGGCTGCCGGTAATCGAGGCGCTGGCGGCGAGCATCCCGACGGCCTGCTCGTCCATCGAGCCGCTGGCGAGCCTGGCCGGTGACGCGGCGCTGCTTTTCGAGCCCGCGAGCGTTGACGCCCTCTACCAGGCGCTCGAGCGGCTGGCATCGGACGAATCCCTCCGCGCCCGTCTGGCCGCCGCAGGCCCGCCTCGAGCGGCGGAGTTCACCTGGGAGAAGACCGCCGTAAAGACGCTCGCGGTGGTAAGGGAAGCGGCGGGGTAAGGACGGTCAAGGTGAACTCAGAGTCGCACCTGCTTGTCAGGGAGGAACAGCCGCGGGACCGGGAGCAGATCCGCAAACTCAACGTGGCCGCGTTCGGACGCAGCGACGAAGCGGACCTGATCGATCGGCTGCGGCAGGAAGGCGTCGTCCTGCTTTCGCTTGTCGCCGAACTTGACGGCCAAGTCGTCGGCCACATTCTGTTCAGTCGAATGGAGGTGGAATCGGAGCAAGCGCACGTGGCAGCGGTTTCATTGGCTCCGCTCGCCGTTCTGCCAGATCATCAAGACCGGCAGGTTGGCAGCCAACTGGTTCGCCGTGGGCTTGCCGAGCTCCGCGACCGGGGCGAACGCATCGTCGTCGTGCTCGGACACAAAGACTACTATCCTCGATTCGGCTTCACGCCTGAGAAGGCTCGCCATCTGGCTAGCCCGTTTCCTCCCGAGGCATTCATGGCGCTGGAACTCTCGGAGGGTGCGCTGGCGGGTATTCACGGTGCAGTTAAGTATCCCTCTGCGTTCGGGCTTTGATTAGATCGGCCGTCACCGGGGCGCTAACAAGTCTCTCCAGCGCGGACAGGCGAGCGCG
>Ga0187880_1000535_pt1 | contig 31422 bp, 26 predicted proteins | sample June2016WEW_19_4_FD_132998 | JGI IMG/M metagenome (GOLD analysis project Ga0187880, IMG submission 132998) | Peatland microbial communities from SPRUCE experiment site at the Marcell Experimental Forest, Minnesota, USA - June2016WEW_19_40 | ecosystem: Environmental > Terrestrial > Soil >... | reverse complement strand
GGCCACGATGCTCCGCTGCTCGCCCTGGAGCGTGCTCAGGCGCGTGGAAGGCCGTTCCGGTTCCTCCTCCAGGATGATCCGCTGCATCTCCTGGTAGCTCGCGCTCCGCAACCGCTTCTCCGGGAAGGGCGTTGTCCCGGTCAACAATTCGTAGAGCAGCACCCCCAGGCCGTAAATGTCGCTGCGCGTATCCACATCCAGGCGGCTCATCTCGGCCTGCTCCGGGCTCATGTAGGCCGGCGTGCCAATCATCGTGGCGTAGTTCGTGAAGACCGTCTTCTCGGTCAGCTTCTGCTGGGTGGCTTTGGCCACGCCGAAGTCAATCACCATAGGCATGGGCACGCCGGCGTCGAGCGTGACCAGGATGTTGGTGGGCTTGAGGTCCCGGTGAATGATCCCCTTCTGGTGCGCGCTTTGGATCGCTTGGCAAACGGTGATGAAAAGCTTGATCCGCTCCCGGGCCGGAAAGCGGTTCCGGTCGCAAAACTCGGTGATGGGCACGCCCCGAACCAGTTCCATCACGAAGTAAGGCCGGCCGGTGTCGGTCGCCCCGCCATCGAGCACCTTGGCGATGTTGGGGTGGTCCATCAAGGCCAGGGCCTGGCGCTCGGCCTCGAAGCGGGCGACGACCTGTTTGGTGTCCATCCCCAGCTTGATGATCTTGAGGGCCACGCGGCGGCGGACCGGTTCTTCCTGCTGGGCCATATACACCACGCCCATGCCGCCCTCGCCGATCTGTTGCAGCAGTTTGTAGCGGCCAATCACGGCGCCAATGCTTTCACCCACGAACGGTTCAGGAAGCGGAATCCCCTTCAAATCGGCCGCCGGGTCCTCAAGGAACCTATCCTCCGAATGGTGCCGGAGCAGCGACTCCAAACGGGCGCGCAACGGCGCATCCTTCCCACACGCTCCGTCCAGAAACGCCGCCCGTTCGCCGGGAGACGGCCTTTCCAGCGCCGCCAGGAAAATCTCCCGCTCGCGATCCAACGACGGATCTAATTTGCCATCCATAAAGTCGCTTCCCTTAGAGAAGCGGAATTCCTGAGCTATTCCCGCCAAGTATTTTAGCGGTCGCCGCCGGCCTGGATTGCCTCTCGCAGCCACGTCCTGGCGAAGGTCCACATCCGCTCGACCGTGCGCAAGGGCAAGCCCAGCGACTCGGCGGCTTCCGCCATGCTCAAGCCGACAAAGTAGCGCAACTTGACCAGATCAGCAGACACGGGATCGCGGAGAGCGAGTTGATCGAGCGCCTCGTGGATCGCCAGCATCTGGTCATCCGGCGAGACAGCCTGGAGTTTGGAATCCGACCATTCCGTGCGTTGGGGGTTGTGCCCGCGCTTCGCCGCGGTTCGTTGCCGCGCGCGATCCACCAGGATGCGACGCATGGCTTCAGCGGCGGCCCGGAAGAAATGCTCCCGGTCGTTCCAGCCCTGGGTGGTGGCTCCGGCGAGCTGCAACCAGGCCTCATGCACCAGCGCCGTGGGTTGGAGCGTCTGGCCAGGCGCCTCATTGGCCATCTTGGCCGCGGCCAGGCGGCGCAGTTCCTCATAAACCAGCGGCAGCAGCTTCTCCGCCGCTTTGGCATCCCCGGCACCCACCGCCTGGAGGACTTGCGTCACTGGTTCCGTTGAATCGCCCATGTATCAGCCTCCCGGCCTTGGCCCCCGGAACGCTGGGGTTCCGAATATCGGCTGGGGAACTTCTGTTTTTATACACCAGAATCGCCGAAAACGCAAGCGGCGGTTCCGCGCGACAGAGAGCGCCGATCAACGCGGGGGCGCTCTTGACGCGCGCCTGCCGCCCGGCTTAAGATGGCGCTCGCAATGTCAGTCATTCGCTCAACACCACTCAAACAAAAGGACCTCATCATGAATCGTGCAATATCATCCACAGTTACCCGGCGCGAGTTTCTCGGCGCCGTTGGCGTCGCGGGAGCCGCGGTCGGCCTCGGTGTCGCGCCCCTGGCCCAGGCCGCCGCCAGCAAGAAGATTCCCGTCGGCTTGCAGCTTTACTCCCTCCGCGAACAGTGCGCGACCGACCTGCCGGGCATGCTGGTGGCGGTGTCGAAGATCGGCTACAAGGGCGTCGAGTTCGCGGGCTACCACGGCCGCAGCGCCAAAGAATTGCGCAAGCTGCTCGACGACAACGGCCTCATCGCCTGCGGCACCCACACCCCCTACGACTCCGTCCTCGGCGATAAACTCAAGGAAACAGTCGATTTCAACCGCACGATCGGCAACAAGTTCCTCATCGTCCCGTGGATGAACGAGACCCAGTCAAAGCAGGAGTGGCTCGACCGGGCCAAGCTCTTTAACGACATCGGCGACAAGGTCAAGGCCGACGGCATGTGGGTCGGCTACCACGCCCACGCGCACGACTTCAAGCAAATCGACGGCGTCTCCGCCTGGGACCTGTTCTTCGGCAACACCAAGCCCGAAGTCATCATGCAGCTCGATACCTCCAATTGCTGCGAAGGTGGCGCCGACCCGCTGGCAGTGCTCAAGAAGTATCCCGGCCGCGCGCGCAGCATCCACATCAAGGCCTACGGCGGCGGACCCGACGCCGTCATCGGCGAGGATAAGATTGACTGGAAGGAGGTCTTCGCCTTTTGCGAGGGGAAGGGCAAGACCCAGTGGTATGTCCTTGAGCACGAGAGCGCCAAGGATCCGCTGGATGCCGTGAAACGCAGCTACGAGGCCCTGAGGAAATTCGGCAAAGTGTAGCGGCAAACCTTCCCGGCCGCCGGCCCTGCTCCATACATGCATCTCGGTGCGGGGTTGCGCTGATTCCCTTTCCTCCTTTGGAGGAGAGGGGTAGGGAGAGGAGGTCGTCCTTTTCAGCCAGCACGCCAATATATTGGTGCGGCAGCCCGCTGGAAGGTCGTCCCGAACCGCAGCATCGAGAATGGTGATGGGCCTCCTCTCCCCGACCCTCTCCTCCAAAGGAGGAGAGGGAGAATCCCTCGCCCGTTGCCCGCATCCATCAGATGCGTGTTAGGCTGCCCCGCCCTGCGCACCACGCGCCACGCATCACGCATCACGTTTCAACGCCTTGACGCCTTATCCCCCGCCAGCTTCTGGGCAAACACGCCGAGGTGATTCGCCACGCGCCGTTCCACGCCCGGCGGCGGACCGCACGGGCGGTTCAGCACCACCGGCGCGCCGTCCGGCCCTTCGATCACCAGGGCGGTGCTGCCGCCGCCGTCGAGATTCAGCGCATTGTAAGCGCCGAGCTTGCGGATCCATTCCGCCGTTTCGCCCGTGCTGGCGCTCTCGCTATAGCCGGGCTGCCGCCCGTCGATCGCCATGAGAATGAGATACCGGCCATTGCGGCTGATCCCCGCCGCCGAGCGCGGATGACGATCCTTCATGCCGCCGTTGTTCCTGCCGTCAATCAGAAGGGCGTAAAACCCGCTTAAGCCGTTGTAAGCCTCGCGGGCGTCCATAGCCGAACGGGCGATCCAGGCCTGGTGATTGGTGCTGATCAGCAACGCATCCCAGCGGTTGGTTGAAAGGTAGAAATCGCCCCGCGACAACGATAGGCCCTCGACATGCACAGGGTCACCCCGTTTCGTGGCAAGCAAATCAAAAACTGACCCGTTAAGCGCCACCTGGCATTTGAACTCGGTCAGGAATTCCGAAGTAGTGCGACTACACCAGGCATTGGTTCCGTTGCCAATGCGCGGTGTGACCAGGAAGTCGATCTTCGGCTCACGCAGGTTGACTCGCACCGCGTGGACTTGCAGCCGCCGCGGGAACTCGGTTGAGCCCTCGCACATCTCCACGCCGCGGAAGATCGGCTTCCAATGCGAGATCTTTGCGTGGGCGACCGAGTCCACCGGTTTCGAGGCCGGCGCATTCGTGGCGGCTACCGCCCGCGGAGCGAGGTTCGACTGTCCCACCGCCACCATCGGGCCGAGCGCCAGGAGGAAGGCGGGAACGGCTCCGAAGGCCGCCCGCGATACGAGCCTGAGCAGCGTGGCAAGTGTCTGGAACAAACCCGCCTTGAGGGGGCAATCAGTCTCGGTTGTCATCAAGCCGACCTTATCACCGGCCATGGCCGAATAGCAATGTCAAGCCGTTCTCCCCTCCTCAGCCGTAACAATTCAATACAACCACAGATGGACACAGATAAGAACTACTCAGAACCGCGCTTTTCCATGGCGGGAATCCGTTCACCGGACAGTGATCCGGAGCAAAACGAAGCAATATTAGAATCCCGCCCGCAGCATCTGTGTTGATCTGAAGGCGGCGAGATGGCACGGCGCCGTGCGACAGTTCGCAGATCGAACTAGCGCCTTTTGCCCGCGCCTATGCCGATGCCAGCTTGACTGCGTCGCCGGCCACTTCCATATTCCAAGCTGAACTTCCATCGCTGGATGATTTTGACTCTCAAGCACTATGACCAGACTGAAGGTGAACAGGACTCCGCTGAAACCTCGCGCCAGCCAGCAACCCCTCCCCCCTTCGGAATCCCTCGACCGCTCTGTCCGCCGGAAGCCGCTCGGCAAGAGCCGCGCCCTTGCCGCGGGGAGTTCAGCACCGGCGTATGAAGGCCGTCAGGGCCACGCTCAACCGGCCTTGACCGTGCCCGCGCCAACCACCGCCGCCGCTGGTGCCACCCAGACTTCGAACACAAAACCGGCGACTCTTGATATCACGCAGAAGATCAAAGAACTGGTCGGTCTGGCTCAGGAGCAAGGTTACCTCACTTACAGCGATATTACCGACGCGATGCCCGACGACCTCATCGGGCCGGAGGAACTCGACGAGATCTATGCCAAACTGCGCAATCTGGATGTCGAGATCGTTGACCAGGCAGAAGTGGACCGCGTCAAGCAGCCCGGGCCGGATGAGGAGGACGATAAAGCGCGGCTTGACATACTGGACGACCCGGTCCGCATGTATCTCAAGCAAATGGGCCAGGTCCCGTTGCTGACCCGCGAGCAGGAGGTGGAGATTTCCAAGCGCATCGAAGCCGCCGAAAGCGAAGTCAAACGCATCATTTGCGGTTTCGGCTTCGCCGCCAAGGAGCACCTGGCGCTGGCCGAACGGCTGACCTCCGAGCCACCCAAAGAGCGCTTTGACCGCGTCATTCTCGACACGAAATCCACAACTCGCGAGACGCACCTCAGAGCGCTGCGCAAACTGGTCCCGTTCGTCCGTGCGATGGATCAGAACGTTGATGAGGCCTACTCCCGGTGGCAGGACTGCCCGGCCGGCGCCAAACGCGACCGGCGTTACGCCCGCTTCCGAAAACTCGACCGCCGCCTGCAGGATAGTTTCCCTAACTTCTTCTACAAACAAAAAGTGATCGAAGACATGGTGTTGGTGGCGGAGAATATCCGCGATAAAATCCAAGCCGGCCTGCGCCTCATCCAGGAGCCGGATGCTCAGGACAAATCGCCATCGTCTCAGCTCATGATTGAGTCGGAACAGCGCAAAATTCAGGCATTGGAGCGGTTCGTGCGCGCGCCGTGGCCCGACTGCCTCAAGGCTTGCGAGCAGTTGAAACAGGCCTTCGAACAGGCGCTCCAGGCCAAGGGTGAAATGGTCGAGGCCAACTTGCGCCTGGTCATCTCCATCGCCAAGAAATACACCAACCGCGGCCTTTCCTTCCTTGATCTGGTTCAAGAGGGAAACATGGGCTTGATGAAGGCGGTCGAAAAGTTCGAATACCGCCGGGGCTACAAATTCTCCACTTACGCCACTTGGTGGATCCGCCAAGCCGTTACCCGCGCCATTGCTGACCAGGCCCGCACCATTCGCATCCCTGTACATATGATCGATGCCATCAGCAAGCTCCTGCGCATGCAAAAACGTCTGCTCCAGGAGTTCGGCCGCGAACCGACGCCGGAGGAGATCGGCGATGAGATGGAGATCCCAGTCGAACGGGTTCGTGCCGTGTTGAATATGGCGCAGCAGCCGACCTCGCTCCAGTCCCCCGTCGGCGACAGCGACGAGACCAGCTACGGTGACTTCATTGAAGACAAAGCCACGGACAGCCCGGCCGAGAAGACCAGCTTTAGCCTGTTAAGAGACAAGTTGAGTGACGTGCTCACAAGCTTGACCGACCGGGAGCAGAAAGTCCTGGAATTGCGCTTCGGTCTGAGCGACGGCTATTCACGCACACTCGAGGAAGTCGGCCGGCAGTTCCAAGTGACCCGTGAGCGCATTCGCCAAATTGAGGCAAAGGCCTTGCGCAAGATGCGCCACCCCACCCGCATTCGCCAGCTTCACGGCTTCCTCGAAGTCCGTGCTCCGCAACCGGCTCCCCAGCCGTACGGCCACTAGTCGCTGCATGGAACGCACGTTCTCCGGCCTTGAAGGTTTCAGCACTAGCCCAAGAATCGAAAGGCCGCGCGAAAAAGGGTTGCGCCCTGGGCCAACATTATGGCTTTATCTCTGTTGTCAGAACCGGTGGCGAGGTGATTCTCCTCCCGGAACCGGCTGATTGTGGCACATTGGCACGGGTGAATGCTTTAGATCGCAGGCGAATGCAGGTCCTTTACTCGGGTCAGGTGCAGGGCGTCGGGTTCCGTTACACGGTGAAATCGGTCGCCACCGGCTTCGACGTAACGGGCTTGGTCCGCAATTTGCCCGGCGGCGGGGTGGAGTTGATCGCGGAAGGGACCAAAGACGAACTGGAAGCGTTTCGGCAGGCGATTCGCGAGTCGGGTTTGGACCATTTCATTAGGCAGGAAGATATGTCCTGGCAGGAAGCCAGAAGTGAGTTTCGCGGGTTTGAAATTGTAAGGTAGAAACTGCATGAAGTTTGCAATCATAGCCGATATTCACGCCAATCTTGAGGCGTTCCAAGTCGTTTTGGAGGATATCAAACAGCAAAAGTGCACCCATTACGCCTGCCTCGGCGATGTCGTCGGTTATAACGCCAATCCCAAAGAGTGCCTCGATATCGTCCGCAAAATGAACATGCCTGTCGTTAAGGGAAACCACGACGAGTATTGTTCCACCGACGGACCGCTGGATGGGTTCAACCCCGCCGCCGCCGAGGCGGTGAGCTGGACCCGCAAGCAGTTGAGCACAGACGACCGCCAGTGGCTGCGTGACTTGAAATACGTGCGGATGGTCACCAACTTCACCATCGTCCATGCCACCCTTGATGGCCCGCAACGCTGGGGGTATGTTTTTGACAAACTCGCCGCCGCCGCCAGTTTCACGTATCAGAACACCGGTATTTGTTTCTTCGGCCACACCCATGTCCCGGTGGCTTTCATTCGCGACAACCTGGTGCGGGGCGGCACCTACTCCAAGTTCAAGGTCGAGGCCGGTAAGAAGTATTTTGTCAACGTCGGCGCCATCGGCCAGCCGCGCGACAACAATCCCAAAGCTGCTTATGTGGTCTATGACGCGGATGAGGGAACCATCGAGCTGCGGCGCCTGGAATATGACATTGCGAGCGCCCAGAAGAAGATCCTGGCTGCGGGCCTGCCGCCGCGCCTGGCCGAGCGCCTCGCCTTCGGCAGGTAATCTCGCGCCCGGCAATCCGCCCGCGGCAGAGACGTGAGCGCCGCTCCGTGGTGGCGGTGGGATTGTTGCGCTCACCGGCCCAGCGCCTCGTGAAAATCCTCATTCTCAAACCCAGCTCGCTCGGAGACGTAGTCCAAGCGTTGCCCGTCCTGCGCCTGATCAAGCGCCACCTTCCCGCCAGCGAGATTTACTGGTGGATCGACTCCAACCTGGCGCCCCTATTGGAGGGCGACCCGGACCTGGCGGGCGTGGTCCGGTTTGAGCGCCGTCGTTGGGCGGCGCCGTGTCACTGGGACGAAATCTGGCGCAGCGTGCGGTGGCTGCGGCAGCAGGCCTTCGACTGGGTTATTGATCTGCAATGCCTCATGCGCAGCGGCGTCTTCGCCTGGCTGGCCAATGGCAAGCTCTCCATCGGCCTCGACGAGCCCCGTGAAGGCGCGCGCGGATTCTACGACCATATCGTGCGGCGACCCTCGACGCTCACGCACGCGGTGGACTGGTATCTGAGCGTGCTGCCGGTCTTGGGGGTGCCCGTGGCTGCGGATTTCCAATGGCTGCCCGAGCGCCCCGCCTTGGCCGCATCGGTGCGGCGGCGATGGCCCGTGGACGGGGCGCGGTGGATTGTCCTCCAGCCCGGCACACGCTGGGCGAGCAAACGCTGGCCGGTCGAAGCTTTTGCCGAGCTGGTGCCGCTGCTGGCGTCCGCGAACCCGGGATTCCATTTCGCCATTCTCGGTGGCGAGGAGGACCGCTCGCTGGGCGAGGTCATCGCCCGGGTTGACCCGGCGCGGTGCCTCGATTTGACGGGGCGCCTTTCCTTGCCGGAAATGGTTGAGTGGATACGGCTCAGCGAGCTCATGGTCACCAACGACACCGGCCCGATGCACGTGGCTGCCGCGCTGGGCACACCCGTGGTCGCGCTATTCGGCCCCACCGATCCCCGCCGCACGGGCCCGTACCGCCAGCTCGATCACGTCCTGCAAGTGGATCTCCCCTGTGTTCCCTGCCTGAAACGTCGCTGCGCCTATGTCAAACCGTTCGAGTGCCTCCGCGCCATCACGCCCGCCGCGGTCTTCGAGGCGGTGCAAAGGCGGCTCGCGGCAATCGCCTCCGCAGGACTGCGCTAAAGTCCCGCCGATGGCAGCGAGAACAAAGTCCGCCGCCCTGCAATCCGAAGCCCGCACTCCTAAACCCGAAGGAGACCAGATACTCGAAATCCGAGGAAGACTTGATGCGATGTGTTGCAGTCGCCACAAGCGAAGCCCAGGCGAGCATCACCCTATCGCCTGCCTAGCTGCAAGGTAGATGGAAGATAGCTGAAAGGTAGCTGAAAGGTCTGTACACCATCACTTCGTCGCCCTCCCGGCCCCTCTCCGTCCGGCCCCCACGCCTGCAAGCCACTCCCGCCAGGCTCGCCCCCGCATGTCCTCCCGGAGTAACCCGGCCCAAGATATGGACTGCATAAGCCTTGCCGAGGTTACATAAATTCGGCGAGTTCCAAACCCGCGACCCGCACCCGTTCCAGTCTCTCGTCCCCTGATTTCCGATTACCACCTTCGGCCCTTCTCCATTCTTCTTGGTTGCAAAACGCGCGGACGATTCGGGCAACACGACTCCAGGATGCGCCCTCCCGCCACGTTGCCGGGTTTTACGGCTTGCCACCTTGCCAGGCCGCCTTAAAGTGGTCGTATGAAAGTATTGGGCTTATCGTTGGGCCTCCTGGTAGCCGCCTTGTTCCCGGTCTTAGCGCAAGTTACCGTCGAGGTCACGCAAGACCAGGACCAGTTCCTGCCCGGTGAGACGCTGCTCACGGCGGTGCGTATTACCAACCGATCCGGACAAGACTTGCGGCTGGGCCGGGAGGAGGATTGGCTGACCTTTTCGGTGCAAGCGTCCGGCAATCAAGTCGTACCCAAAACCGGCGAGGTCCCGGTCGTGGGCGAGTTTATCCTGGAATCTTCCAAAGTGGCCACCAAGCGCGTGGACCTCGCGCCATACTTTTCTGCAACCCATCCGGGCCGCTTTTCCGTGAGCGCTACCGTCCGGATCAAAGACTGGAACGAGGAGATTACAAGCCCGCCCAAGAACTTTGACATCATCGACGGAGCCAAGTTGTGGGAGCAGGATATCGGGGTCCCCAACGCCGACGCCCCTGCCAATTCCACGCCGGAAGTGCGCAAGTTCATTCTCCAACAGGCGAATTACCTTAAATCGCAGCTTCGCCTTTACATTCGCCTGACCGATGCCTCCGGGGCGAAGACCTTCCGCGTGTTTCCCGCCGGGCGGATGGTTTCCTTCGGCCGCCCGGAACCGCAGGTGGACAAATTCAGCAACCTGCACCTCCTCTTTCAGGATGGGGCCCATTCGTTCAATTATATCGTCGTCAATTCGGAAGGCGAGGTCATCGCCCGCCGAACTTACGACTACGTGGACAAGCGCCCTCGGCTCCAGCCGGATGAGGATGGAAAGGTCCTTGTCGTTGGCGGCGTCCGCCGCGTCAGCCCGTCCGATGTGCCCCTGTCCAAGCCGTCAACCCCGGCCGAGGAGGCGCCCAAACCTCTGCCCTCCCCCGGTGAGATGATGCCGCTCACGCATTGATCCGCGTAGGTGCGGGCATTGAGGCTGGGTCGGGCTGCGTCTCCAGCGGCAATGCCCTTGAGAAGACGATCCTGATCGGCTGCTGGCTAGGCGGCTACCGCCGAGCCGACCGCCTGTAAGCGGAGAATCTTGTCCACGATGGCGCCCAAGTCCGGCAACACGAAATCATGGTGCACATCGCCCACCCAGAGCGATTGCAGCAACAACGACGTGCACCCCGCCATTCGGGCCGCTTCCGCGTCCTGCCACTTGTCGCTGATGACAAACGACCGATCCAGGCTCAAGTTCCACTTGAAGGCTGCCTCCAACAGCAATCCGGGCTTGGGTTTGCGGCATGGACAGCGATCCATTTCGTCATGGGGGCAAACGAGGATGTCATCGAGCTGAAGGGAGCGGCACAGCAGATCATGCATTCGATCCAGCTCGCGACGAGATTGATACCCGCGCGATAAGCCGGGTTGATTGGTGGTGGCGATAAGCAGGAAACCTCCAGCCTTCAGCTTGCTCAGCGATGGGGCCATCGCCTCGTTCACGTGGAATTCCTCCACCGTCAGGGGACTGACCTGGTGCTGGCGTTCCACCCGAACCCGATTCAATATCCCGTCCCGTTCAATAAATATGCCCTGCATCATGCTTTTGCGACAGCATAAAACGCGCCCAAGGCCGCCCTGGGTCTGATAATTGGCTAAATCCCCTGCAGTCAACTGCTGATTATCCGGTCGTCTGGACCAATAAGCGCTACCGGATGATCTATTTCAACATGGGCCACAATGACATCGATTACGAACACAAAACCAATAGAGAGCTCCTTCACTTTCCAAAATGAAACCCAGAACCGGCTCGTGCTCGATAGCTTGCTTTGGCTCGGTGAAGGCAAGAAATAGACGTCCGCCGGCTCGCTGTGGGTTAACTGGCCATGCGCGCCTTGCCGGGATCCCCTTCCCGCCGACCCGCCAAACCTTGTTGTCCGTCCACCTCGTCCGCCTTCCTCTTGGAAATTGGGCTCCCTGCGATCCCCTCCGTTCGTCCAGGAAGCAGCCAGCCTGACGGTTTTCCCAGAGAGGCCGCTCCGTCAGCCAACGTGAAGACCGCCCCTCCCCACGCGCAGTTACACGAAATAATGTGGAATTCGCAGTTTTCTCCTCGAACAATCCGGGCTTCCCTGCGTCAATACTGGCAGGATGAACAATGTATGAAGACTGGATGTATGAAACACGCTTTGGTTATCGGTTGCAGCCTGGTGCTCGGCGCCTGGGGAATGCTCGCACAGGAGACGACCAGCATTGCCCCGCAGGCCGAATGGAGCTTCCGTGCGGCCTGCCAATACCTCGCCGAGGCACCCTTTTTCTGCCTGACCGCCGAAGTATGGCGCGAGCACGTAACCGCAACCGGCCAAAAGCTCCAGTTTTCCCGCACGGTTACGTTCGAAGTCAAACGGCCTAACCGGTTCCATGTTGAAATACGCTCTCCACATTCGGAGCGCGGGTTCTGGTATGACGGCAAGTCGCTGACGATGCTGGACCGTAAGCGCAACCTCTTCAGCATGGCCGCCATGCCGGGCACCTTGGATGCGGCGTTGGACAGTGCGCATGACCAATTCGGCATCGACCTGCCGCTCATGGATCTGGCGGTCAGCGATCCCTATCAAAATGCGATCTCCAACGTGCTCAAGGGCACGGATTACGGGCTAGCACCTGTCCTGGGCGTGGATTGCCATCACCTGGCCTTCACGCAGGAGAATGTCGATTGGCAGGTCTGGATCCAGGACGGTCCACAGCCGCTGATTCGGAAGTTCGTCATTACGCACAAGAACGAGCCAGGAGCGCCCGAGTTCACGGCCTTCATCACCCGATGGGATTTGACGCAGCGAATCTCCGACTCCAATTTTGTGTTCGACCCGCCGCCTGGAGCAACGCGAGTTGAGATGAGGCAAGACCGCCCCGAAAGCAGGGAAGGCCGCAGTTCCGGGCCTTCGACGCTCCTGACCAGTCCAAAAGCCAAGTAGCCAACGCCTATGAAACGCAAATTCCAGAACCGTCCGTGGCTCCTATCCGCAGCCACGCTCGCAGCCCTCTTTGCCTTCGCTCCCGCTCTGCGGGCCGACTGGGGCAGCATCCGCGCCAATAACCGCAGCCCGTCGCAGCGGGCGAAGGCAGAACATCGTGAGAACGAACGTCGGCATGTGGACACCGAGGCAGATCGCCACCATGCCTTTTACTGGTCGGGTTTCTGCGCGGGCATGGCAGTGGGCGCATTGCCTCCAGGGTACGTGCAGGTTTCCGTGGGGGCCACAGGCTATTACTATTATGACGGTGTTTACTACCAGCCAACCACCGAAGGCAATTATGCCGTGGTTGCGCCGCCCGTGAGCGCCATCGTCCCCCAATTGCCTTCGGGGGCAGAAGCAATTGCGGTCGGTCCAACTACCTATTATCACGCAGGTGGGGCTTTTTATGTGCAGCAACCGACTGGGTTTGCGATTATGCCAGCCCCATTGGGAGTTACCGTGACCATGCTCCCCCTTGGCGCGGTTCCCGTGGTCATCAAAGGAGTGCTCTACTATCTGGCCAACGATGTCTATTACATGCCTGTTATGCAGGGAGGCGTGACGGTCTATGTCACTGCGCAACCGTAAGGGTCAATAGTCGGGTCTTATCCAGCTTGGCTGCGCTCTGGACCCGCCGCAGATCAGTCACGTCAGGCAGGCAAACTTCCCGGATCAACCCCAAACAGGCTCCGTCCCTCTCCAGCTCCGCCAGAGCGACTTAATTCCTCCCGGCGGCTCGCTTGAGCGACTGGAGCAGGTCGCGCAACTGCTGGTTGTCCGGCGCGGCGTTGGCGGCCGTCTCGAGTCCGGGAATAGCTTCCGAGAATCGCTTCTGGCCGGAGAGGAAGTTAACGTAACGAAGAACCACTTCCTGATTGGAGGGGCCAATGTCGGTGGCAAGCTGATAAGCCTCTTTGGCTTGGGCCGTGAAGCCGTGGTCCGCCAGCAGGCCGGCTTGCGCGTCGGCCATGTAATCCTGAAAGGCGCGCTGAGAATCGTCCTGCGTCGGCAGCGTCAACTGATCGCCATAGAGGAACCGGAGGTACTCGAAGTAGGTGCCGTCGGCCAATGCGTTTTGCGTGAGGACCACAATAATGCCGCTGGCGGCGCCAATGAGCAGAAGGAATCTTCGGTTCATCCCAGGTCAGACTCCCGTGGCGTGGTTACAGTCAAGGCAGTTGGCGGACACGGTAAAACCGCTTGGTGACTGCCGCGGAGACCTGGTTCGTTATGGCTACGATCCCGCCGCTGCCTGGGATATTGTTGGTCACCGTTACCCACGACCTCGGGCCCAGATCATCACGGCTCTCTACAATGTAAAGCTGGTTCGAGACGCTGGAGAATCTCAGCGCGACGTTCGTGCCGGCGACGCTGAAGGCCGTCACGCGGGGTGGCACCGGCAGGATGACATAATTGGTGTACGGGCCGATTTGCGACTCGAGCGTATCCGACCCGCCATAGGGGATGAGGGCGTAACTCAGAATCTCCTGTTCGGCAAACAAAGCCACGCCGGCGTTGTACCCGCTGTTGAACCCCTGCAAGACCACATTAGCGAAAATCCCTTGTATCGTTGTGTTGGGGTGAAACCCATCGGACACAAAGCCATTGGTGGGAGCAGAATTCGGCGGCCCCGGATCACGGCCCCGGACATTCATGCTGACGTTGCCTACTTTGAGCGTCGTGTACAGGTTCGTGTTGGGGCCGAGAATCGCCTTCTCCAATCCGTACCAATCCAGCAGCGGTACCTGATACTTCTGAGCGAGGTCCTTCAAGCCGCTATTGACGCTCTGCACGACGGTAGCGACGCGGTCGCGGCTCGCGCCATCGGCTAACAACGACGCCACGGCGGGCGTCGAACCCGGGTCCAGCACGGTCGCCACCACCACGGAGACGCCCGCCGTTTTAACCGTGACCAGCGCCGTCTCGATGTTGGCGAGGATCTGGTTCACGTAAGTCTGAATCTGCTCGGCGCTCCAATACCCCCCGTAAATGAACAAATAGGCGTTGGCACTGTCCGGATTGAAGTCGTTGCTGCCAATGGCCAGCACCGCGTTGGCCATGCCTTCGGAACCCGCTTGGCCCGCCAGGCCGGCAGGCTGCCCCTCGGTCAGCAAGGTCGCAGAAGTCGCCCCGCCGAGCGCCCAATTGTATTTGTAACCCTGGTTGCGCGGGGAACCCCACGTCCCGACCCCCGCCTGCGCGGCGGTCGGCCCCATGTCGATCCCGCGGTAGTTCACCACCAATGACGGCCAATTAGTGGCATAACTGGACACACCGTCATCCCAGTATTCATCTGTGAGACTATCCCCCATCGCGCCGAGCTTGCCCCAGGCTCCCGACGCAACCGCCGGGAAAAGAACTGCCACCACAACCGCCAGCCGCATGGCCCAGAGTTTCAAGCGGATGTCATCTTCCTCTTTGAAGATTCTGTTCCGCTGGCCGCCGCGATTCATGACATGGCAAATCGGGCCGGGATACTCAATGCGCAGTTGGCGTCTCACCCACCCAGACAGCTATCACAATTGCCAAAAGTGTCAATGGTGAGGACACTTGCCTTGCATCATCGCTCTGGCTTGCCGCTCACCGGCCCATGTCCTGCCCCTTACAAAGATCAGCGGCGCAAGGCGCGTTAAAATATCGGGGGATGCACTCCCGGCTGGCAGGTAGTGTCAGTGTTGGAGGGCTTTGGGCAAGCGGACCGTAAACCTGGCCCCGCTCCCCGCCGTGCTCTCACAGGTCAGCGCGCCACCCATGGCCTCCACCAGCTTCTTGACGATGCTCAGGCCCAGCCCGGCGGAAGGTTCCCCGCCCGTCGGCTGCGCCGAGAGTCTGCCGTAACGCTGGAACATCCGCGTCTTGTCTGCTTCCGTGAAACCGGGGCCTTGATCCTGAACGTAACACTCCACGTAACTATCTTCCGACCGCACCCCAATCGAAATCTCTTTCCCGGGCGGCGAGAATTTTACCGCGTTCGACACGAGATTGCCGAGGACTTGGCTGAGCGCGGCGAGGTCCGCCTGCACCACCGCATTTTCTGCGGGCAGCACCTCGTGCAAAACGAGCGCCTTTCGCCGGGCCGCCTCCTGGTATTGGCCGACGGCATGGGTGGCGGCTTCCCAGAGGCTGACGGATTCAGTCTTGATAGTCAGCCCATGGCCAAACGAAGCGTTCGCCAGAAACTCCTTCACAAAGGCGAGCATCTGGCTGCTCGAATACGAGATATTCTCCACCATCAGCCGCAGCTTGGGATCTGTCAGCGATCCGCTCGAATCACGCAGCCGCTCGGCGCTCATCTGCATGCCGCCCAGCAGGTTCTTCAGATCGTGCGTGAGAATCCCCATTAACTCATCTTTGTCTTCCCCAAGCTGCTCCAAACCGGCGCGCGCCGCTTCGGCGGCTCGTTCGCTCAGTTTCAGCGCGTTGATATCCACCAACACCAGCGTCGCCCCATCAATCTTGTTATCCAGCGCCAGGTAGGGACGCACCCGCAGCAGATACCAGCGGCCCTCTTTGTCCTGCACCTCGCGCTCCTGCACCTGCGCGGTGTCGATCACTTGGGCCACGAATTGGTCCAGGCCGGGAAAGTCGAGGTTGTGCTTGAGGGCGCCAATTGGCCGGTCCACGTCACTGGCCAGCAGGCTAAAGGCTTTTTCCGCCACCGGCGAGAAGCGGCGGATGGTCAAATCCCTCCCGAGCAACACCACCGCCAGGTCAACGCTGGCCTGAAGGTTGTTGAGATCGCTGTTGAGGCGGTTCAACTCCGCGTTGCGATTGGCCATCTCCTCGTTGACGGTAATCAGTTCTTCGTTGGTGGACTCGAGTTCTTCCTTGGAGGTTTCGAGCTCCTCGTTGATGCTTTGCAACTCCTCGTTGGCGGACTGCAACTCCTCGTTGGCGGCCTGAAATTCCTCGCTGGTGGCTCCGTGCTCCTCCTGGATGGATTGGCGTTCCTCGCGGGTCTCCGCCAACTCGCGCTCCAACTCGGCGATGCGGCGGCGGGCAACGCGTGGAGCGTCGGAGCGTGGAGCGTGGGAGCGGGTTGGACTTTTTGAAGCTCCACACTCCACGCTCGCATGCTCCGGCGCTCCACGCTTCGCCTCTGCGAACAAAACCAAATAGCAGCGTTCCTTGAGGCTCTTAAGCGGGATAACTTGAAGGTCCACCGTCCGCGTCCCTCCATTCTCGCGAACTCGCACGTTCTCCTCGCGCACGGGGCGATCTTCCTGCTTCGCTTTGTTGAGGGCGGCGCGCAAAGGCAGCGCCAATCCCTCGCGCGCCATCCGGAGCAGGTCGTAGCTCACCTTGCCGGGCGGTAATTCGAAATACGCCCCGGTCGAGCCCCGGAATTCCAGGACTTGCAATTCCGCGTTGACCAGCACCCCCGGCGGGCCGAATTGCTTGAGCGTTACGCGGTCGGCCTCGCGTTGCGCGCTGGGTTCCGCCTGGATACCCTCCGGCGCGCGGCCGCTGCTCGCCGAGGGGACCGGTGGAGTTGCTGCCGGATGGCTGCGGGAAACGGGCAGACGGAACGCCGGCGTCGGCACCGGCTTTTTGGAAAAGATCTTCTGGTGTTTATCGCGGCACTCAAACAGTTCGGAAAACCCGCCAACCGACTCCGACGCGCCAAGGAACAGGAATCCCTCCGGCTTGAGCGCGTAATGGAAGGCCGGCAGAATCCTTTTCTGCGCCCCCGCCTCGAGGTAAATCAGCAAGTTCCGGCAACTGATCAGGTCCATCCGCGAGAACGGCGGGTCGCTCAAAATATTCTGCCGCGCGAACACGCACAGCTCCCGGATGCGCTTGCTCACCCGGTAGCCGCCGTCCTCTTCCACAAAGAAATGCCGCAACCGTTCCGGCGAGACCTCCTGCACCCGGCTCTTGACGTAAAGCCCGTGGCGGGCTTTCTCCAGCACCGCCTCGTTGAGGTCAGTGGCGAAGATCTGCAGCCGCGCTGCGCGGGCCGGAACTCGTCCGCAATACTCTTCAAACAACATTGCCAGGGAATACGCTTCCTGGCCCGTCGAGCAGCCCGGCACCCAAATGCGCAGCGGCTCCTGGCGCCCGGGCGCAATGAGCTTCGGGAAAACGATTCGTTTCAGCGCTTCGAACGCTTCCTGGTTGCGGAAAAAGCTGGTGACGCTGATCAGCATGTCCGCATACAACGCGCCGAGTTCGGCGGCGTTGCCCCGGAGAAACTTGGCGTACGCCTCCAGCGTGTTGAGCTTCCTGAGCACCACGCGCCGGGCGAGACGCCGCTGGATGGTGCCGGGTTTATAAAGTGAGAAGTCCACCCCGTAACCGTTGCGCAACAGCAGCAGGATTTTCATCAAGGAACTGGAGTCGGCCCCCACGGGGCTGGTCCCGGCCAACGCCATATAGGGATGCCGTGCCACCCGCACCAGTTCCCGCGCAATCTTCTCCGGCGAGAGCACAAAATCCACGCACCCGGCCGCTACGGCGCTGCGCGGCATGGAATCATATTTGGCCGACTTTCCATCCTGGGCAAAGGTTATCCCGCCTTCCTCTTTGATGGCCTCCAATCCCAGCGTCCCATCCGTCGCCGTGCCGGACAACACCACCCCGATGGCCCGCTCATGCTGGTCCTGGGCCAACGACCGGAAGAAATGATCAATCGAGCGGTGCGCTACGCCGGTCTGCTGCCGAGGTTGGATCATCAAGACCCCCTGCTGGATCACCAGGCCCGCGTTGGGCGGGATGACATAAACGTGATTGGGCAGGACCGCCTGGCCGTTGGCCGCCTCAGTCACTGGCATCGTGGTGACTCGGCCCAGAAGCTGGGTCAGCGCGCTTTCATGCGTTGGATCGAGATGTTGGATCAGCACGAAGCCCAGGCCCGAATCGGCCGGCAGATGCTTGAGCAGTTCCATGAAGGCTTCCAACCCGCCCGCCGACGCGCCAACCCCAACGATGGAAAACGCCTCTTTCCCCGGCTGCGCCAAACGCGCTTCTTCCCGGGAGGGGGAGGGGAGGTTAGCCGTCTGAGGAGCCTTCGGCGACGGTTTGCCGGCGGCGGCTCGGGAACGCAACGATGGGAAATCTTTGCCCGGACTCTTGGCGGCACGCTTTACCGTTCGTTTCTTCGGCGAACTGTATCTCGTGTTCTGTTGGCGTTTGGCTTTCATCGGCGACTTCCCAGGTTCTCTCTCTTACTTGCTTACAGTGGTTCCTCTTCGAGCATGGCGTCCCTGCCATTCCCGCGCTCCATCACAGGACATATCGCTCCCGGATACGACCCTAGCAGCTTGCGCACCATGTTCCCAGCCTAACAAAACCCTCCAAAAGGTCAATACTATTACGGGATCTCCTTATGTCGCAAAGTGATCAGTCGGACGATTTCCAGGGAACCAATCCAAGCCTCTCGTCCATGTTGCAAAGCGCATGGTGCGGCGGTGGAAGTAGTGCAAGTTGCAACGCCTGTGCGTCCCTCACCGCTCGCCAAAGGTGACCTCAAATACCTTAAACAGGCTGGATTGAGGAGGTTAGAGCGCCGGACGTTGGGGTGGCCCTCCACTAGCTAAAGGAGAAAGGGAAACCCAAGCGCATCGACGTTATGTGGGGGCTTGGAGAAGGAGAAAGCTCCATACGAAATAGAAACAAAACACGAAAGATAAAGAAAATACGGTAGAAAATAGAAATATGAAACGTAAGCTTCAAATCATCATCAGCGCCTCGGCCGCCTCGTTCCTCGCGCTTTCGGCTCTGGCCCAAGACGCACCTATCCCCAAAGCGGATGGACTGAACGACGCCCATGAAGGCATGCCCCCCGCGCGGCGGGCGAACCGGCTAAATGACGCGGCCAAAGCCAGCGATCTCATCGGAATGACAGTCAAAAACAACCAGGACGAAAAACTCGGCAAAGTGGAAGACCTCGCTCTGGATGTGGAATCCGGCCGGGTCGTCCAGGTGATCCTGTCCACCGGCGGATTTATCGGCATTGGCGATACGCTATCGGCCGTGCCACCGGGCGCCTTGCATCGCGATGCCGCCAACAAAGTCCTGCAACTGGATGCCGACAAAGAGAAGCTAAAGGGCGCGCCTGAATTCGTGATGTCGAAGTGGGCTGAAAACTCCGACTGCAAGCATCTGTCCGAAGTCTATCGCCTTTACGGCGAAGAACCCGCTTTGACCTTTATCCAAAGAGGAGACGCGGTTCAGGATGCTTCGCCCAGCACCGTTTCAACCCGCAAGGCGGATGGTACATGGGACAAGGATCGCATCTCGAGCAAGAGCCAATGCATGATCCCGGTATCGCGCCTAAGCCAGGTCCAGAAGGCAAGCAAGCTTATGGGCACGCCGGTGAAGAACCTGCAGGATGAGAAGCTGGGCAAGGTGGAAAACCTCCTGGTGGATCTGCCCTCGGGCCGTGTCGTGGCGGTCATCGTCTCCTCCGGCGGATTCCTCGGGATGGGCGACGAACTAAGCGCCGTTCCGCCCACCGCACTCCGATTCACTACGGATCGGGACACCCTGCAGCTTGACACTTCGAAGGAAATGCTGGCCAGCGCGCCGCATTTCAAGGCCAATCAATGGCCTGACCTCGGTCAACCCAGCTATGCCAGTGGGGTTTATCGCGCCTACGGGGTCCGACCCTACTTCGCCGCCGACGCGACCACCGAGCCGGATAATACGGCGCGCAACGTTCGCGACCGCAATAGCAGCACTCTGACCCCGCTCGATCAGGGCAACAACAAGGCCGACCTGGATACCACAGCGCAGATTCGCAAAGAAATCATCGCCGGGAAAGACATGTCCGTGAGCGCCAAGAACGTGAAAATCATCACCATTGATGGCCACGTCACCCTGCGCGGGCCGGTCAACTCCGCCGAGGAGAAACGTCTCATCGGTGAAATCGCGGATCGGATCGCGCACTCCGAGAATGTGGACAACCAACTGGAAGTGAAATTCACCGCCAGCAGCAACAACTAATTTGGTCAACCAAATAACAAACAAAAAGAAAGTGAACTATATGTCAAAGAAATCTGTATTCTGCATCACCACCTCACGCGGGCAAGCCGATCGAATTGTCGATCAGCTCAAAGCCGCGAACTTCTCCAACAACGACATCTCCGTGCTGTTCCCCGACAAGGGCACGACTCGCGATTTCGCGCATGAGAAGAACACGAAGGCCCCGGAAGGCGCTGTCGCCGGCGCCGGCACGGGCGGCGTCATTGGTGGGGCATTGGGCTGGATCGCCGGGATTGGCGCATTGGCCATTCCGGGAGTCGGCCCCTTCATTGCCGCCGGACCCATTATGGCCGCGCTAAGCGGTGTTGCTGTCGGTGCGGCCGTGGGCGGCATCGCCGGTGGGTTAATCGGTCTGGGCATTCCTGAGATCGAAGCCAAGCGCTACGAAGGCAAGGTGAAGGCAGGCAATCTCCTCATCTCGGTCCACACCGAGGACTCAAAGGAAATTGCCCGGGCCAAGGACATCTTCAGCAAAGCCGGAGGGCAGGACATCTGCACGACAGGTGAGGCGTCCACACCCAAGGACAGCCGGGCCACCCACCGCCCGTCGCATCTGGCCGAGCCTGCGCTCAGTGCCACTCGAATGTAATAAACGAAACAACCCCTGCGGCTGAGCTGACTCAGCCGCAGGGGTATCAAACCTCTAACTATTTATCTATATATGATTGCATTGATAGTGCCAACCATGTTTGCCGCCGCTGGTTACTCCTTGATATATCTCCTTGGAGGCGGAGGCCTTTTCGGAGCCTTTGTCATCTTCGTCATAGCAAAAATGCTCGGTAGATGAGTTTGGCCAAATAAACCAATAAAGCTCACAGCTATGAAACACAATCATAACCATGACAACGCCCGGAACGCCGGCCCCCAACTCGTGCCCGTTCGCTTTGAATTCACTCATCCGACGGCCACCACCGTTTGCCTCGCTGGGACTTTCAACCACTGGCAGCCAGAAGCCAAGACTCTGCATCCCGCCGGAGGCGGTCGCTGGCACAAGGAAACGGAGTTACCGCCCGGCACCTACGAATACTGCCTCGTAGTGGACGGCCAATGGATGCCTGACCCGCTGGCCAAAGAAACCGTGCCCAACCCGTTTGGCGGAAGAAACTCGGTTCTGAACGTGGCCGACTCGCCGGAAGCAGCCCATCTCGCCAACGCGGAAACCTTACCACTGAAAAACGCAACCGAACAGGAAACAGGGAAAATATGAACAAGCATACACAAGCAACGCACAATGACATGGGCACGCTCGCCGAAGACGCGCGCGCCTTAATGGCCGCCACCGCCGACGTGGCCGGAGAAAAAGTCGCGGACGCCCGCAAGCGTCTGGCCGCCGCGCTGGACAGCGCCAAGGAAGTCGCGGGCCGTGTCCGCGACAGAGCGGTCGAAGGCGCGAAAGCTGCCGACGAAGCCGTGCGTGAACACCCTTATCAAGCCATCGGCATTGCCTTCGGTGTGGGGGCGCTCATCGGCTATCTGGCCATGCGCCGGTGCTCCCGCAAAGGTGACTAATCATGCCATAGAACCGCAAAGGGGGGTCCTCTTCGAGAACGGCCTCCCTACGAACCCCATCCATTCTACAAGTTAAAACCGCCATTGGCCGTAGGCGGTAGCAAGCGCGGCAATCGCGAAACGAAGCGCAGCATGGCGGCGCTGAAATTATTGGTATTGCAGCAAGGGGCAAAACAGACGTCGCGGCCATCAGCGGGCTGGGTCCGCGAGTCTGCCCAGGAACAGCAGGCTGCCGGAACGGGTGTCCCGGATGTAGAAGATGAGCGGATGGTCGGCGCGGAAAACGGGCGGAGGGGCCGGCGGCCTGCTGGGCACGCCCCTGAGAGCCGCTGTCACAACTGTCGCCGCGGCGGCTTCGGTGCCCTCCTCGTTCACATCCACCCAGGCCTTGTGAAACACGGCGGAGATATAGAGGTTCCGCGTCCCATCCATGCCGGAGAAATCGGCCTGCGGCCCGAAGGCGTCGGACATGCCCATTTTGCTCAACGTGTCTTTGAGCTTGAAGTCGGATCCCATTTTGAACCGGGGCAGGAACAGCTCGACCCGCTGGCTTTTCATTTCCTTCAGGCAGTGTGAAAGCAAAGCGGGACTCAACTGGCCTTCGAGTGCCGCGCAGCCGTCAGTCTTCCGGGGGAGCAACGCCACGAGGGAAAGCTCATGGCCGACGTAGGGCAGCTCGACGGCTTGGAAAGAGTCCTTGCGCCCACAGGGCATTGGCGAGGCTCAACTCGATGCCTTTCTGGTGGTTGGCCTGGCTGAACTGCCGTTGCAGCGCGCCAAAGGCGGAATGGAGCTGTGGCTGGTCTTTCCCAAAGTGCAGGACCCGGGCCATCTGCGTTTCGGTGTTGCCGCGGGCGCCGGCATAGGTCATCGCCAGCGCGGTGGAAACGCTATAAGGGGAAAAGAAGAGATTGCCCGGGATGTTCCGGAGCTGGGCGTAGAGGTCGCAGGCGAAAGCGGTGTTGCCGTCCACCAGTGCCTTGGTCGGGCCGGGTTGGGCTGCTTGAGCGGAGGCGCCAGGCAGGCCGGGCAGCATGCCGGCCAGAATCATTGCACAGACTCTGCGCGGAGCGCCCATAATCCAACTGCTCTCTTTCATGCTCTATTTGACGGCATGTGCGCCAAAACACTCCCCAAAAGCAGCGAGGCTCTACCGGCTCGGATTAGGTACTGCACACCAGGCGTTGCAGGAATCGGATGGTCTGCTGCCGCCGGTCTGAGTCGGCTGGAGGCTCCCCTGCCGAACGCACGGTCTAGTGAGCCTCAGCCTCAGCCCAACTCGACATCACTATCGCTATTCTGTTTCCTCTGGATGCATTGCGTCTCTGCGTCCTGGCGTCTTTGCGTTAGAATCGGTCTCTTCAGGCAGGCCGTTGACTACCCGATGAATCCCAGCCTTGAGGAGTCGTTCACCAAAATTGATGACCAGACGTGGAAAATGGGGGCAGGTTTAACGCAAAGACGCCAAGACGCAAAGACGCAAAAGCCACTTAATTTGGGGGCCCGCGCCGCCCCCTCCGTGCCATCCCAGCCTTGAAAGGCTGGGCTATTTTCATCTGTCCCTCCGGGACATGGTCCCGATGTTTTGTCACCGCGTTTGCAAGACGGCACACTAATGAGTGGCGACAAGGACAATCTCTCCAAAGTCCACAGGCCATCCATTGTCTCCCGCTGCGACTGGCACCGTTATTTGCATCCCTGTTGACGCGATTCGCGGGTCCCCAGGAGGACTGGTCGTCGAATCCGGCCCGGACCCAAGATAGCCTTGCCCCACATTCACGAAGAGCCGGTATTTTCCCGGCAGAACTTCAGGGATGCTGAACGATCCGTCTGCTCCCACTTTGAAATCATAAGAGTATTGGTTGCGGAACCAGGTCCGGCCGGCCTCGGTGTCCTCGAATTCCAGTTTCCATCGCTCTACGGCGTTCCCGGTCAGTTCTTTGGGCACGTGGTAATCATCCCATTCGATGTGCAGTCGGGCGAGGGTGACCTGGTTAGGCCAGCTTCGAATCTCGACACCCGGTGGCGCTACGAGTTTCCCGGTGACCGGACGGCCAACGCCGCCAAGCTGCACCTGCGCGGTTTCGCCAGGTTTCACCTGAATCCAAGACGACAAGATTGGCGCTGTGTCGGGGCCATCGTCAATCGCCGCACGGCCATAACCCGGCGGAACATGCTCCAGCGTGAACTTCCCGGTTGCGTCTGAGCGGGCGGAGAATCCTTCCGGCTTGTAATCGAGTGTCATCCAACGCGTCAGGCGTCCAGACCCGTGCCATTCCACCTTCCGACCGGCCCACTGGCCGTCTCGCGTGCGCACGTCTCCTTCAATGCGCCCCCACGGTTGAAGCCGAATCTCCAGCGGCTTCGAGAAATCAAAACAGCGCACCTGACCCAGCCCGGCCGGCCCAACGGCGACCAGCGTGTGCGCTCCGGGCTTCGGATTAAACGAAAATGAACCCTGCTCGTCAGTCTTCTTGCGATAGTCGGAGCTTTGCAATCGAAAAGTGTTTCCAATTAGGCCCGGCTCAAATGCGGTCCCATTGAGCATCACCCCAACCTGGGCCGTGCAGAGGGCCACTTCCACCCCCATTGCCGGACTGCCATCCGGCAGCAGCACAGTGCCGCGGATCGAATGGGCGACACTCGCGCGATGTAATTGGAAATCACGAACGCCTTCGACCCGATTGGTCAACTGGATTTCGGCTTCGACGGTGTCATAGCCGTCTGCTTCGATTCGCAGGTAGGGAACTTGTTCTTCCTCGATTACTATTTTGTAGAACCCATTGCTGCCGGCCTTGCTGCGCAGGTCCCAAATTGGCGTCTGATCGGCAGGGTTCCACGGTTGTGAGTGGCCCTTTGTCAATTGGAAGTTGGGCACTGGGGTGCCAGTCTCAGCGTCAGTCACACTGCCGGTCACGGTCGCAACCGGATGCAGCACGATCGTGTGCTCCTCGCCGTCCGCGGCAAACTTGTTCGTGAAAGAATACCGGTAGCCGGCCTTGCCAAATTGCAACTCCAACTCGCCTTTCGGAGGGGAAAGCCATTGCAATCGCCCATCCGCGCCCGTTCGCTGTGGAAGAGACTGGCCAAGGGTCCCACGGCTTCCCCACCATTGGTAAAGAAACAAGCGCACGTCTGACAATCCCTGGCCAGATTCGTCCACCAGGCGCACCTTCAACGGGGGCACCGGGCTTAGCCGAAACGCCAAGGGCCCGGACACGTTGGTTGGATCAAAAGCTTGCTGGTCGGCGGCATAGCCATCGGCTGTCACCGTCACGACGGGTGGCGCGGCAATCTTTTCCAGCGCGAACTGCCCGGACTGGTCGGTGGTATCCTCGGTTGAAGGCTGTCCACCAAAGCCGCCCCATACCGCAGCACCCGGGATTGGGTGGCCCTGGTCATCCACGACCAATCCGGTCAGCGCGCCGGTCTTTCGATTTGTCTGGGTTCGGTTCTTGCTGGTTGGCGCGAATAGGTGATTCACCTCCTGGGTCTGAGCCGCCGCGCCACTGTTCGCGCCAGGCGAGCCATTCATGGCCAGTGATTGCGGCGCCGCATGGCGCGTGAGCAAACCACCGGCAATCACCGCCACGAAAACCAGAGCCAGCGAACCCGCCGTCAATCCCGCCGCTAACTTGAGCTTTGCAAAGTGCCAGGCGGAGAGAGTCTCGCGCGCTAGTTGCGGCAGCAAGGTTGTAGCCGAGGCGGATGCCGCCGCCAGGGAGATCTTGACCACCGTGCCGGCTAGCGCCGCCGAGGCCGTCTGCACCGTCTTCTCGGCCAACACCGCCGCCAGCCCGACCCCGCTCAGCTTGACCCCGCGCCGGTCCAGAAACTCCCGCAGTTTTTCCAGTGCCCGGCTGACCCGCTTTTTCGCCGCTTCTTCGCTGACACCCATCCGCTCCCCCACGCTACGCAACGGCATCTTCTCGTAGAACCGCAGCAGGATGGCGGACCGGTCAGCCTCGGAAAGCGCGGCCACGGCTTGATCCAGGTGCGGCGCGAGTTGTTGCCAGAGAATCTCGTCGGTGTCGGGGGAGGTGGTATCTTGGCTCATAATGCAGGCGGTGGCTTCGCGGATTTTGCGCCGTTGTTCTGCGCGCCGGGCGTGGCCCGCTACGAGGCGGGTCGTGCGAAAGAGCCAGCCGCCCACCTGGGTGCCGGGGCTGAGATCGCGGGCCTTGCGGGCCAGCAGCACAAATACCGACTGGACCACATCCGCGGCCAGGTGCGGATCGCCCACGTGGCGGAGGGCCACGGAGAAGACCCAGTCGAGGTGGAGCCTGACCAGTTCGGCGAACGCCGCTTCCGAGCGGTTTTTGGCGTAAGCCTGAAGCAGTTGCCAGTCATCCATGCTGGTGCGCATTGTCATTCAACTATAAATGCCCGCCAACCGGAAAAGGGGACAGGCGAAAGCAGAATGGAGAATGCAGAATGCCGAATGCATAAAACCCGAGTAAGGCTGCCCAAATCAGAAAGCCGAAGGCCGAAACTCGAAAAGCCGGCAACCTTCTCGCCTCCAGATTGATTGAAGTTCGGTTTTCACCGCCTTTGGACGGGCGTTTTCTGGACGGCGGCCGAAGCCGGGCCTAAGGCGCCCTCAGACCCAATAGCAGATGGCAGATAGCAAATGGCAAATGGCAAATGGCCAAACAGAGCCTCGCGCCGCGAAACTTGACCTGATTACAACCTGATTAGAAGCTCAAGGCCGGTTGATAGCCGAAGGTTGGCTGTAACCTTTTGAGCTCTTCCGGCGTCTCTATAATAAAGGGGTGGGAGAGGAGGAGTGGTGGATGGGAGTGGCGGAATTAGGCGGTGAGAACCCTAGGAACAAGCAAGGAACATCCTAGGAACATGCTTGCAACATGCTTGCTACTATTGCACCGCTCTGGGGGTGCTACGGTGCTGCTTCGGCGTTGGCTTTACTTCTCCTTCGCCTTCCCTTTCTTGACGTGGGTTATGGAACCCGGTTTCATCGCAGGCAGACACAGTCTTTATGGCGAAATACACTATTGCCTGGCTACCGGGCGACGGCATCGGCGTGGATGTGCTTGAGGCGGCGAAGGTTGTTCTCGATAGGATCCAGCTCGATGCGGAGTATTTTCCAGGGGATATTGGCTGGGATTTCTGGTGCCAGGAGGGCGATGCGTTCCCGGCTCGGACCATTGAGCTGCTGAGGCATGTCGATGCGGCGATGTTCGGCGCTATCACCTCCAAGCCCGCCAAGACTGCAGCCGCCGAACTGGCGCCTGCGCTTCAGAACAAGGGGTTCACCTACTGCTCGCCGATCGTGCGGATGCGGCAGTTGTTCGACCTCTATATCTGCTTGCGGCCTTGCAAGGGGTATCCTGGCAATCCACTCAATTTCAAGGAGGGCATCGATCTGGTGGTTTATCGCGAGAACACGGAGGATCTTTATGCCGGGGTCGAGTTTGCCCCCGTGCCGCAGGAGCTGGCGGACACGCTCGCGAAGCTGGCCAAGCCCTTTGCGCCGTTTGCCAAGTTGCCCCTGGATGAGTACGCCGTCTCCTGCAAGATCAATACGCGGGCGGGGTCGGAGCGGATCGTCAGGGCGGCGTTTGAGTTCGCACGGCAGCACAAGCGGAACAAGGTCACTATCGTGCACAAGGCCAACGTGGTGCGCGCGACGGACGGGCTGTTCCTCGAAGCCGCCAAAGCGGTGGCGAAAGACTTCCCCGAAATCCGAGTGGATGACGCCAACATCGATGCCATGACGATGTGGCTGCTAAAGAACCCCTTCAACTACGATGTGCTGGTGGCGCCGAACCTTTACGGGGACATCATTTCGGATCTGTGCGCCCAAATGGTCGGCGGGCTGGGCTTTGGCTGTTCGGGCAATATCGGCAAGAAGCTGGCGGTATTTGAGCCCACGCACGGCTCCGCGCCGAAATACGCGGGCCAACACAAGGTGAACCCGATCGCGACGATCCTGGCTGTGAAGATGATGCTCGATTGGCTGGGCGAGTCCCAGAAGGCCGTCGCACTGGAGGGCGCGGTGGCGGAGGTCATTAAGGAAGGCAAGGTCCGGACCTACGATATGGGCGGGTCGAGCACGACCTTGCAGATGGCGGAGGCAATTGCCCAAAAGCTCTGACCGGCCGCCCAATAACCCCAAAACACTCTGATTTATGAAGAAGACTACTGTTTTACGGAAAGCTATCATGGCGCGGCGCGCGGTTGTCGTGCCGGGCTGTCACGACGCCTTGAGCGCCAAGGTCATTGAAGACTGCGGTTTCGAGGCCATCCAAATCTCGGGTTATGGTTTGGCTGCCTCGATCCTGGGCAAGCCGGACGTGGGGCTGGTCCAGATGAAGGACGTGCTCGATACCACCTGGAATATTGCCGAGGCGACCCGCATCCCAGTCATGGCGGATGTGGATACTGGCGGCGGCAATGCCGTCAACGCCGCGTGGGTGACGGAGCGGCTGATTGCCATGGGAGTTGCCGGCATGAACATCGAGGACCAGGTCTTTCCCAAACGTTGCGGCCACATGGCGGGCAAGGAAGTCATTTCGGCCGAAGAGATGGCCGGCAAAGTCCAGGCCTGCGCCGATGTCCGCAAGCGGCTCGACAAGGACTTCATCATCAATGCCCGCACGGACGCCTTCGCGGCCCTCGGGCTCAAAGAGGCTATCCGCCGCTGCAACCTGTATCTCGAGGCCGGGGCGGACCTGGCGTTCATCGACGGCATCAAGACCAAGGCCGACATCAAGGCCGCGATCGGAGCCTTGGAGGGCCCGCTCTCGGTAAACCTCATGGATGGCATTTCCGGGATGAAGACGGAACTGGTGCCTATCCCGGAATTGGTCGAGATGGGGGTGGGCCGGGTGTCGATCCCGGTGGCTTCGATCATGGTGGCGCACAAAGCGCTGAAGAGCTTCTTCACCGCGCTCAAGAAGTCGCCCACCGGCATTCTGGCCGGGCAGACGCAATGGGTCTCTTCGTTCGAGGAATACACCGATTTCGTGGGGCTCAAGGGCTACCGGCAGCTCGAAGACCAATACCTGCCCAAAGAGCGGATGGACACCAAGTACAAGGGAACTGCTAAGATCGTAGGCTAATATCGCGCGGAGATTCTGACTATGAGCATGACCGTTGCTGAGAAGATACTCGCCCGCGCTGCGGGCGTCCCTTACGTGAAGGCCGGGGACGTCGTGGAGCCGAAGGTCGATCTGGCCATGTCGCATGAGAATGCGGCGCTGGTGATCAATCAGTTCCTGGAGATTTATAAAGGCACGCCGCTGACGCCTCGCATATGGGACCCGAGCCGCGTGGCTGTGATTTTCGATCATCGCGTGCCGGCGGAGTCGCCGAAGACCGCCTCCAACCAGAAGAAAGTGCGCGAGTTCGTCGGCGCCCAGGGCGTCGGGAAGTTCCATGACATCCGGGGCGATGTGGGCGGCATCTGCCACCAGATCCTGCCGGAGAACGGCTACGTGCGCCCGGGCTACGTGGTGGTGGGGACGGATTCGCACACGACCAGCCACGGCGCGCTGGGCGCGTTTGCGTTCGGCATCGGCGCGACCGAGATGGCCAGCGTCTGGGCGCTGGGCAGCGTTCTGAACGTGGAAGTGCCCTCGACCATCAAGGTGGTTGTGACCGGCCGCTTCAAGAAGTTCGTCGGGCCGAAGGACCTGATCCTGCACCTGATCGGCAAGATCAGCGCGCAAGGGGCGAACTTCAAGGTGCTGGAGTTCCACGGGGAGACCATCCGCAATATGTCCACCTCAGGACGGCTGGTGTTGTGCAACATGGCGGTCGAGGCGGGGGCTACGGCGGGCATCGTCCCGGCGGACGAGGAGACGGCGCGTTACCTGCGCGAAGAGGCGGGCGTGGCCGACCCGATTGAGCCGGTATTGCCGGACGCGGACGCGGCCTACGAGAGCGTCATTGAGATCAAGGCTTCGAAGTTGGAGCCGCAGATCGCCTGCCCGCACACGGTGGATAACGTAAAGCCGATCGACGAGGTGGCCGGCAAGAAGATCAACCAGATTGTCATCGGCTCCTGCACCAACGGGCGGCTGGATGACCTAGCAATCGCAGCCAAGATCATGAAGGGCCAGAAGGTGGCGCAAGGCACGCGCATGCTGATCTTCCCGGCCTCGGCCAGGATCTACCGGCAAGCGCTGGGCAAAGGCTACGTGGGAGTGTTCATGCAGGCAGGCGCCGTGGTGATGAACTCCGGGTGCGGGCCGTGCCTGGGCATCCACGAAGGCGCGCTGGGCGATGGCGAAGTGGCGCTGTCCACCACCAACCGGAATTTCAAGGGCCGCATGGGCAACCCGAACTCCGAAGTGTATCTCTGTTCCCCAGCGGTGGCTGCCGCCTCGGCCATCACCGGCGTAATCACCGACCCCAGAAAAAAGCAGGCGAGCCAAGTTTAACGTTTCGCGCAATACTCAATCAATCCTATGCCTAATGTTGTGTTCAAAGTCGGCGACGATGTCTCGACCGACGTGATTTACCCGGGCCGCTACATGGCGACCGTGCTGCCCACTGAAACGCCCCAGTTCGCATTTGCGGACGAGCCGGCGTTCAATGCGAGGCTCAAGGCGAAGCAAGTTCCACCAGGGAGCGTACTTGTGGGCGGGAAGAACTTTGGCTGCGGCTCATCGCGCGAGCAGGCGGTGTCCTGCCTGAAGGGGCACGAACTGATTGTGGTGGCGAACAACTTTGCCCGGATCTTCATGCAGAACGGCATCAACCTGGGCCTGCGCTTGATTGTCTGCCCTGGCATCGAAGCGGCCGAAGGCGACGAACTGGAACTGACCCCCGAGGCGGTCGTCAACAAGACTAGCGGCAAGCAGTTCAAGGTCGAGCCGATGCCCAAGTCCCGCCAGGTGATCATTGACGCGGGTGGGCTGATTCCTTACACGCGGACGCGGTTGCTCGAAAGGACCGCCGCTGCTTGAACCCAGGAAACGTGTAGAATGATGCCTCCCCAATCCTCCCGCTTTTCACGACGCAGCTTTGTCGAAAACTCGGCCCTGGCCTTCGGCCTGCTGGGCGCCGCCGGCCTGGCCCCGAGCCACAGCTACGCCGCCGACGCCGCGGAGGCGTCCTCACTCGCGGCCACGTCGCGCGTCAACGCCCGCCAGTATGGCGCGAAGGGCGACGGGAAGGCCGACGATTCCAAAGCCTTGCAGGCTGCGCTAGACGCAGCCCAAACCGCGGGCCCGATCTGCTTCGTGCCAGCCGGCTTTTACCGTCTGGATGGGTCGTTAACGATCCCGGCGGGGGTGACCTTGTGCGGCGCTTCGGGCGGCGTGCCCCATAGCGAGCACCCCATTGGGACGGTGCTGCTGGCTTTTGCCGGCCGCAGCCAGGCGGAGGGAGAGCCACTGATCACGCTCAAACCCAACGGCGTGGTGCGCAACCTGGTGATCCATTATCCCGAGCAAGCGCTTCCCGAGGTGGCGCCCTATCCATGGTCAATCCGGGCCGATGGCGAGCTCTGCCAGATTCTGGACGTCACGCTCACGAATCCTTACCAGGCGATTGATGTGGGTAGTCGCTGGAACGAATTGCATCTGATCCGCAACGTGTTCGCCTGCCCGCTTAAGATCGGGGTTTACATTGACCAATGCACCGACATTGGCCGCATTGAGAACGTCCACTTCAACCCCAACTTCTGGACCCGGATGAAACTCAAGCCTGGCTTCCCCAGGGCGGATATCAAGGCGTATCTGGAGAAGAACCTCGTGGGCTTCAAGATCGGCAAGACCGACTGGGAGTATATCTCGAACAGCTTCGTGATCTTTCCCGCGATCG
>Ga0187880_1000532_pt1 | contig 31453 bp, 25 predicted proteins | sample June2016WEW_19_4_FD_132998 | JGI IMG/M metagenome (GOLD analysis project Ga0187880, IMG submission 132998) | Peatland microbial communities from SPRUCE experiment site at the Marcell Experimental Forest, Minnesota, USA - June2016WEW_19_40 | ecosystem: Environmental > Terrestrial > Soil >... | reverse complement strand
GGTCGAGGAGGATGACGTCGACCTCCGTCACCTCCAGGTGGCTCCGGGCATCGGCCAGGCTCCCGACGCAGTCGACCACCCGGATGTCAGCCTCCTCGTTGAGTGCGGCCGCCACCGTCTGACGGAACATCATGTGGTCGTCGACGAGGAGGACGCGGATGACTCGCGAAGGGGTCCCCTGCATGGGATCTCCTCGGGCGTGCACGCCGATGGTCTGCCCCACGTCGCCTTTGTTCGATCCGTGGGATGGCCGGGCGCAGCCGCTCCCGGCCGGCTGAGACAGCTCACGGGCTCTGGCCCGGCTCGCCTGCTGACCCCGCAGGAGCTCCTCGAAGCGTTCCGGGGGCACGGGCGGGCTGAAGAGATACCCCTGGAGCAGGTCGCAGCCGTTGCGGCGGAGGAAGGCGAGCTGCTCCGGGGTCTCCACGCCCTCCGCGGTAACCTGCAGGCCGAGCCGGTGGGCGAGAGCGATCATCCCTGCCACCATCGGCGCGTCGTCCTCCTCGTGCTTGATGTCACTGATGAACGACCGATCGATCTTGAGGCGGTCGACGGGGAGGGCTGCCAGCTTGCTCAGGCTCGAGTACCCGGTGCCGAAGTCGTCGATGGCGACGGCGATGCCGGCGCTGCGCAGGTGGCGCAGCTCGTTGAGGGCCTCCACCGGCTGCGACACCGCGAAGCTCTCGGTGATCTCGACCTCGAGGCGATCCCGGGAGAACCCGGTCTTGAGGAGCGCGGCCGACAACCTGTCGACGAGCTCGCCCCGGCCCAGATCGCATCCCGAGATGTTGACGGCGAGGAGGAGATCGGCCAGGCCCGACGCCCGCCACGCAGCCACCTGGGAGCACGCGGCGTGAAGCACCCAGGTATCGATGGCGCTGATCATCCCCGTCTCCTCGGCAAGGGGGATGAAGGTGTCGGGAAGCACGAAACCTCGACTGGGGTGCTGCCACCGTACCAGGGCCTCGCAGCCGACGATGGCGCCGCTGCCCACGGAGATGACCGGCTGCAAGAACAGGCGCAGCTCGCCGCGCTCCACGGCGTGGCGCAGATCCTGGTCCAGGCTCAGGCGTTCCGTGGTCAACTCGAGCATGCTGGGCACGAAGACCTCCACCCTGCCCCTGCCCGCAGCCTTGGCCGCGTGCATCGCCAGCCCGGCGTCGCGCAGCAGCTCATCGGCACTCGTCCGCGCGGTCGACGACGTGGCGACGCCGATGCTGAGACTGACCACCAGGCTGCCGCCCGCGAACTCGAGCGGAGAGTGGAACGCCTCGTCGAGGCGCTCCGCCGCCCCGAGGGAGTCGCCGGTCTGGCCCACGTCCAAGAGGAGCACGGCAAACTCGTCGGCGCCCAGCCGGGCGACGGTGTCACCGGGGCGGAGCGCTGCCTTCATCCGTGCCGCCGCCGCTTGGAGCAGGGAGTCGCCTGCCACATGGCCCAGGCCGTCGTTGACGTCCTTGAACTGATCCAGGTTGATGACCAGGACCGCGATGGTGGCGCTGCGGCGGCGCATCCGGGTGAGCGCATGCCCGACCCGCTCGGCAAACAGAGCCCGGTTGGCGCCGCCCGTCAGCGGGTCGCGGAAGGCGCCCTCGCGCAGCTGCCTGTCCAGCCGGTTGCGTTCGGTCACGTCGTTGATGAGCGTGAGGATCCCGGGACGACCATCGAACTCCTGGGCCACGGTGATGACCTCGACGTCGATGAGCCGGCCGTCACGCAGGCGGTGGCGGGCGCTGAAGGCCGACTTCCCCGCCCGGGCCCGGTTGAAGTCGACGGCAAGATGGGCAACATCGCGGCGGATGACGGCGATGGTCAGCGCCGCGAACTCCTCGGCTGAGTACCCGTACTTGGCCACGGCGGCATCGTTCACGGCGAGGAAGCGCTGTGTCTCCGCGTCGAGCACCCACATCGGTTGGGGATGCTCGAAGAACACGCGGCGGAACCTCGCCTCGCTGGCGACCAGGGCGCTCTTGTGCCGCCGGCCGATCCCGTGCAACTCGGTGATCATCCACGCCCCGACTGCCGCCGTCGTAACCTGGTCGGCGAGGAGCTGGAGGACCTCCGCCTGCGCTTTGTCGAACGCATGGGGTTGGAACGAGGTCACGGCGATCATGCCCAGGGGCATGTCTCGGTGGCGCAGGGGGACGACGACCACCGACCGTGTCCCGAGGCGGCGGCACACGTCCCGGTCTACCCGGGGGTCAGCCTCGGTGTCGCCGCAGCCCTGGGGGGTGTCGCCGACCAGGACGCGCCATGGATGGTCGGGCACGGCACCTGCCCGCCGGGAGCGACTGGCGGCGCCGGTCCCTGACTTCGCCCGGTGGACCAGGCCGTCGTCATCGGTGATCTCGACCACGGCTCCGTCGGCCCAGCTGAGGACGCGAGCCCGCTCAGCGGCCCGCCGAGCGATGGCGTCCAGGTTGGCGCCCAGGTCAAAATCCTCCGGCTGCAACGAGGCGAGGGCGAGGACCTTCTGCACCGATGGCAGCAACTCCAACCGATGCCGGACCGGAGGGACGGGGCCTGGGACCCGTCCCGGCACGCTCGACTGCATGGTTGCAGCCCACGCTACGCGGGGACGAGCCCGGTGCACCACGCGTTTGGTGACGAAGCCGTCTCCGAACCGCTCAAAGGTGTCACGAGACTATTACGCGGTTGGTGCGTCTGCTCCGAAAGGTGACGGTCCGCCGGCCAGAGCGGGCGACTTGCCAGGTGCCCACTGGAGACCACGGGGTGACCGGCATGTAGCTCTCGGTAGTGCGCCGGGGCGAGACCGACACTGTGGTTGAGCACGATACGCCTGGGCGTCACGCCAGGTGCTGTTGGTGGCGAGCCGCATCCGCGTCATCGGCTTGCCACTCGATGGCAGGCTCTCCGCGTCCTTGGTCAGGTTGCCGACGAGGATGACCCGGCTGACCATGTCTGTCTCCTTGAATGGTGGTGGATGCGCGCTTTCCGCCGGCCGCGGGTCGCGGCAGGCAGGGGGTACCGCTGGATTGGGGACGTGTATCGCGGGAGTTGAGACCGCGGCGTGGGGCTGGAGGGGTCGGCGGGAGTCGGTGCCGCGGTGGGCTGGAGGAGTCGGGAGGTGGGCCGCCGGCACCCGGCATGACCTCGCGGCGAGCCGGTGGTCACGTGTCGCGGCGCCCATTGGACCGATGCCCGCTCATCACTCATGACTTCGACGCTCCGGCCGGGGGGAGGATGTACCCCTCGATCTCGCCGGCCGCGAAGGTCAGCAGGCTGGGCGCGTCGTCCCCCTCGGGCCAGTTCTCCGAGGAGATGGTCACCGTCCGGGCGCCCTGGTCGACGGCGGTGACGATGCCGACGTGCCCATCGCCCGAGGCGATGCCGTTGCCGGTCCGCGTGTTGGCCGCGATGACCGCCACGTCGCCGGGCCGGACCCCGCCCAGCTCCGCGGCGCTCAGGGTGGTGAAGCCGGCGTGGGCCGCATCGAGCAGCCATTCATCCGCATTGCCCCAATTCGATGGGATCCAGGAGAGTTGCGAGGCCACGTAGGCCGTGCACTGGCCGGCCGGGTACCCGGTGCCCGAGGTCGTGACCTCGGCAGCGCCTCCGAGCAGGCTCAGACCGACGGCGAGCCCCGCGGTCAGGGCGGCGATGGTGCGCAGCATCTTCGTGCCGGCTCAGGCCCCGCGGGCGGGGAGGGGCAGCGGGATCCGCCGCGCCTGCTGGACGAGACCGCTCCCGATGGCCGCGATGCTCCCGGGCGCCTGGGCGGCCGTGGCCAGGAAGCGGGGCACCTTGAGGCTCACCCAGAGGGTCGCGAGTGCGTAGAGGGTCGCCCCCAACCCGCTGCCGGCGGCAAGTCCGGTGACGGTCGCGACCCGAAGGACCGTGACCTGCGCCGCCTGCATGAAGAGGGCTACGACGAGGAGCCGCCCCCACGTCCGCGCGTATCCGCGGGTCTCGGGGAGGATGGTCGCCAACCCGGCCAGCGGCGCGGTGGCGATGAGGAGTTGCAGCACCGCCATCCGGACGACATACGCGATCGCGAGCTGCGACACGGTCACCACCAGAGCCAGCACCACCACGATCTCGAAGAGGTCCTGGGCCAGGCTCGAGCTGGCGAGGGCTGACGACGACAGCGGGTCGGTCCAGGGCATCGAGCCGCCTCCGGCGCCCGCGGCGAACGACGTCAGCGCGTTGTTGAGATCGATGGCCATCTGGATCAGGTAGAGCGACGCGTGCATGACGATCACGCCGACCAGAGCTCGCGGCAGGATGGCGCGGAAGTCGTAATGGGAGTAGAGGCTGCGATCCAGGATCGCCCGTACCGCGACGACGATGACGACCAGGACGAGCAGGGTGTCTCCCGCCAGGCAGAAGGCGTGGTTGAGGCCGGCGAGGGCCGGGTTGGAGGTAAGCGGCTGCGATCCGGGCTGCGAGACGTCGACGGTGCTGAAGAGGTAGCGATCGAGCAGTCCGAGGACATCGTTGCGCCCGCTGGACGAGAACTCGCTCAGGAGCTGGCCGATCAGACCACCGAGAGTCGAGGAGAGCAAGCCGCTCGCCGGCATTCCCGTCATGCCCCTCAGTGCATGCCGGTCGGGATGGTGGCGATCAGCGCATGGGTGAGAGTCCCGGCGAGCTCCGCGCCCACCGTGCCCACCACGATGCGCCCGATCCAGCGTTTGGCCTCGTAAGCGCTGCGGGGATCGGCGGCGACGATCCGATAGAGGAAGGCGACCAGCAGCGCCAGCGCGCCGATGCTCGCCACGATCCCCTGGGCAAGCGACACCCAGCTGTTGACGAGCGCGGTGAGCGAGTCCATCGGGGCGGCCTCCAGGTGCGACGCGTTGCGCAGGCCGCCCCTCCGGCCGCCGGCCGGGGGCCGACACCCCGGGATACTACACAAGTATGTGGTAGCGCGTCAACCTAGCTCCACCAGCGGGCCTGAGCGGGCCCAGGTACTGGACCGATCTGAACGGCCGTCGCGGGCCGCCGGGTTGGACGCGCCGGGACTCCGTGGCACGCTGGGGGACGGCGCCGCGGGGTCGGGCCCGCGGTGCAGGGAGGTCCGCGTTGGAGATTCCGCCTCGTCTCGTACCGCTGCTGGCGGAGTTCGACTTCGCGCGCCTGCGGCTCTCCGACCGCCTGGCGGGACCGGACGGCGACAGCGGCGCCGGGCGCCGGATCCCCATCCCCGCGATGACCGACGAGGAGTACCTCTGGGAGCCGGTCCTCCGCTGCTGGTCGGTGCGGCCGCGGGCCCATGGTCCCGGACCGGGTGCGACCGTGCTCCTCGGCACCGGCGACTGGGGGCTTGACGCGGCCTTTCCCGCTCCCCCGTCACCGCCTCCGTTCACCACCATCGCCTGGCGTCTCGGCCATCTCAGCGCGCTGCTGGCGATGCGCGCTGACCACACCGTGGGCAGCCACAGCCTGACCCGCGACACCTACCGCCACCACGGCGACGCTGCCGGGGCGGTGGCCACCTTCGGCGCCGCGGCCGCAGCCTGGCGCGAGGCGCTGCTGAGCTGCGATGACGCCGCTCTGGACACCGTCGGGCGCAGCACCTATCCGCACGGCAGCGACCCCGAGGACCCGTTCATTGACGTCGTGTGGTGGGTCAACCAGGAGCTGCTGCACCACGGCGCCGAGATCGCGCTGCTGCGCGATCTCTACCGCGAGATGCACACGTGAGCACGGTTGGACTTGACCGGGCGTGGGTCCTGCTGCTCTCTGCTGGTCCTGATTGGCGGCCTCGCCTTCGCTGTCTGGAGAGTCGTGCTCCGCCCGCTGCTGCGACGCTAGGCTGACCTCAGGCCTTCTGGAAACCGACAGCCGCCTGGCGCTGCTCCGCCGTGAGTGGCAGGGGCAGGCGGACGTCGACCTCGGCGATCAGGTCACCGGTGGCGTCCCCCTTCAGGTGCGGCATCCCCAGGCCCCGGAGCCGGAGCTGGGTGCCGTTCTGGGTCTCGGCCGGGACGGTCAGCGAGATCCGCTTGCCCGCCAGGGTGGGCACCTCGACGCTGCCACCGAGCAGCGCGACCCCCAGCGGGACCGGAACCTTGACCCGGAGGTTGTCCCCCTCCCGGGTGAAGGTGTGGTGCGAACGGAGGCGCACCCTCACCAGCAGGTCGCCGGCGTTCCCGCCGTCCGCGCCGGGGCTGCCCTGGCCGGAGGCGCGCACCTTGGCCCCGTCCCTGATCCCCGCCGGGATGCGGACCTCCACCCGGCGGGTGCCGGAGGCACCGGTCAGCTCGAGGGTCCGGACCGTGCCCCGGTACGCCTCCTCGAGGCTGATCTCCGCCTCCCCCTCCACGTCGCCGCCGCGCCGGGGGGTGGGGGCCGCGGCGTGCCGGACCCGGCTCGTACCGGCCCCGGCGGCACCGCGGGCGGCGGCCGAGCCCCTGCCGAAGACGTCGTGGAAGAAGTCGGAGAAGGGGTTGGTGGTGGTGCCGAAGAGCGATTCGAGCTCCTCGGGGGAGACGGTCCGGTACTGCACCTGCGGTCCACCCGCGGTTCCCGCCCCGGCGGTCCCGTAGCCCGGCGGGAAGCCGGCCCCGAACGACTGGGGCTGAGAGCCCAGCTCGTCGTAGGTCTTGCGCTTCTCGGGGTCGCCGAGCACCTCGTAGGCTTCGGTGACCTCCTTGAACCTGGCCTCGGCGTCCTTGTTGTTCTGGTTGACGTCGGGGTGGTACTTGCGCGCCAGCTTCCGGAAGGCGGTCTTGATCTCCTTCTCCGTCGCCGTGCGGGGGACGCCGAGGGTCGCGTAGTAGTCCCGGAAGGTGGTTGGCATGTGGGTGAAGTCTGGGCCGTCGGGCCCTGGGTGGTCACTCTGGTGAGTACCTCGCCGTCTTTGGCGCGAAACCCGCGGCCGGCGCGGGTCGGCGCGGCCGGCGCCGGACACTCGCCGGTACCGGGCCGCCTTTCCCCGTGAGATGTGACGGTCAACCCCGTGCTCCGGCGTGGGGATGCGAGGATATGAGCCTGCGCGGTCGCCCAGGGCGCCGCGAGCCTCCCGAGCGTCCGCAGCCCACAAGGTGACCTCACCCGTGCCCGAGACCGTCCCGCTCACTCTCCCCGCTATGGGGGAGTCGGTGACCGAGGGGACCGTCGTCAACTGGGTCAAGAAGGCCGGTGACCCCGTCACCGAGGGCGAGACCCTGGTCGAGGTCACCACCGACAAGGTCGACGTCGAGGTCCCCTCACCGGTATCGGGCACCCTCACCGAGATCACCGCCCCCGAGGGTGAGACGGTCCCCGTGGGGGCGACGCTGGGCCTCATCGCCCCGGGACCGGGCGCCACACCCGGCCCCTCCGCAGAGGGCACTGTCGAGCGGGCCGCTCCGGCGGCCCAGTCCTCCGCCAGCAACGGCGACGGCCCGGCAGGACCCGAACCGGCGGCCGCCACCCCGCCGGCGGCACCCGCGCGCGCCGCCGCGGAAGGCCCTCTGCCGGCGCCGCAGGCCGGGCTCCCTGCGCCGCGGGCCGAGCTCTCTGCGCCGCGGGCCGAGCGTTCCGCGCCGCCGACCGACCTCCCTGCGCCACGGTCCGAGGGTCTCACGCCGCCAGCCGAGCCTCCTGGGCCGGCTGCCGAGCGTCCCGCACCGCGGGCCACCCAGCCGGTCCCCCCGGCGCCCGCCCGTCCCCCCGCCGCGAAGGCGACCGAATCGGCCTCCGAGAGCACCCCGACCGCCAGCCGCCCGGCACCCACCGCCGCCCTCGCGCCATCCCCCGCCACACTCCTGCCACCGGCCTCACCCCTCGCTCGCCGCCAGGCAGCGCTCGCCGGCGTCGACCTCGCCACGGTCCAGGGCAGCGGCCCCGGCGGGCTGATCCGCCGCGTCGACGTCCGCGGCAATGGGACCGCCCCTGCCGCCCCTGCCGCGCCGGACGCCCAACCGCCGGCCCCGGTCACCCGCGCCGCCCCGCCCCTCGTCCCGGGGGAGACCGGCACCCCGCTCCGCGGCCCCCAGGCGGCCCTGGTCGAGGCCATGGAGCGAAGCCGCGACATCCCCACCGCCACCTCGATCCGGACCATCCCGGCCGCGCTGCTCGACGCCCGCCGGCGCCAGCTCAACGAGGCGCTGGCCCGGGTGCGGCCCGACCTCAAGGTCTCCTTCACCCACCTGATCGGCTTCGCGGTGGCCCGGGCGGCCGCCGAGATGCCGGGGATGCTGGTCCACTTTGCCCGCGATGGAGAGGGGAGGCCGGTCCGCGTCGACGGCGGCGTCCACCTCGGGCTCGCGGTCGACACCCGGCGCAGGGACGGCAGCCGTTTCCTGGTCGTGCCCGTGCTCCGCGACGCCGGTCACCGCGACTTCGCCGGCTTCCGCGCCGAGTACGAGAGGCTGATCGCGGGTGCCCGCACCGGCTCGCTGGCCCCCGACGAGCTCCAGGGTGCCAGCTTCACCCTGACCAACCCCGGCGGGATCGGCACCATGGCCTCGGTGCCCCGGCTGATGCCCGGTCAGGGTTGCATCATCGCCGCCGGCGCCATCGGTTACCCGCCCGAGTACCGGGGCGAGAGCGCGGTGCTGCTGGCCGCGCTCGGGGTGGGCAAGGTGGTGACCCTCACCTCCACCTACGACCACCGGGTGATCCAGGGCGCCGAGTCCGGCGAGTTCCTGGGCCGGGTCGAGGCGCTGCTGGACGGTGCCGACCGCTTCTACGAGGTGGTCTTCGAGAGCCTGGGGCTGGCTCCGCCGGCCGCCGCCGAGGTTCCGGGATCCCCGCCCGCGGTGGCGCTCCCCGCCGGGGCCGTCTCCGACCACGACCGCGCCCTGCTGGTCGCGGCCCAGGGGGCCACCGCCCTGGTCCAGGCCCACCGCACCCACGGCCACCTCGGAGCCCACCTGGACCCGCTGGGGACGCCACCCCCGGGCGACCCGGCGCTGAGGCCGGAGACCTACCACCTCACCCCCGAGCTGATGGCCCAGATCCCGGCCGACGTCCTCGACGTCCACGTGCCCGGCCGGACCCTGGCCGAGGTCCTGCCCAACCTGCGCCGCACCTACTGCGGGACGGTCGCCTTCGAGATCGAGCACATCTCGAGCCACGAGCAGCGCGACTGGCTCCGCCAGCAGATCGAATCCGGCGCCTACCGCCAGCCCCTCTCCAGCGTCGAGGAGCTGCGCCTGCTCTGGCGGCTCACCAAGGTCGACGCCATGGAGCGCTACTTCCGGCGCACCTTCATCGGCCAGCGGACCTTCAGCGGCGAGGGCGTCGACATGCTCGTGCCGATGCTCGAGAAGCTGCTCGGCCTGGTCGCCGAGGACGGCATAACCCAGGTGGTCGTGGGGATGGCCCACCGCGGCCGTCTCGCGGTCATCGCCCACGTCATCAACCGTCCCTACGAGCAGCTCCTCCAGTCCTTCGAGAAGGGCGAGCTGCGGGTCGACGACCCGACCGGCGACGTCAAGTACCACCTCGGCGCGACCGGCACCTACATCACCGAGGCCGAGAAGCGGATCGACGTGCGGCTGGTCTCCAACCCCTCCCACCTGGAGGCGGTCAACGGGGTGGTCGAGGGCTGGACGCGCGCCCTCCAGTCACACCGCGACGGGCCGGTCCTGGCGCTGGACCCGGAGGCCGCCCTCCCGCTGCTGATCCACGGCGACGCGGCCTTCAGCGGCGAGGGCGCGGTCCAGGAGGTGCTCAACCTCCAGTCGCTGGCCGGCTACACCACCGGCGGCACCGTCCACGTGATCGTCGACAACCAGCTCGGCTTCACCACCGACCCGGGCGACCTCCGCTCCACCCGCTACGCGAGCGACCTCGCCAAGGGATTCGACATCCCGATCGTCCACGTCAACGCCGACGACCCCGAGGGCTGCGTGACGGCGGCGCGCTTCGCCCACGACTACCGGCGCACCCACCATCGCGACGTCCTCATCCACCTGGTCGGGTACCGCCGCTTCGGGCACAACGAGACCGACGAGCCCAGCTACACCCAGCCTCTGATGTACCAGCGGATCCGGGAGCACCCGACGGTGCGCGAGCTCTTCGTCGGGCGGTTGATCCAGGAGGGGCTGATCACCGACGACGAGGCCAAGGCGCAGTCGGACCAGGTCTTCGCCCGGATCACCGAGGCCCACCGGCGGATCAAGGAGCACCTCACCACCCTCATCGACGAGGACACCTCCAGCGGCCGCGCCCAGGGGGGAGCGGACGCTCCGCCGGCGCCCCGCACCGCGGTCGGCGAGGCCGTCCTCCAGAGGGTCAACGAGGGGCTGTTCGAGGTTCCCGACGGCTTCACCGTCAACACCAAGCTGGCCCGCCAGCTCGAGCGCCGGAGGGCGTCGCTGGAGCAGGGGGGGATCGACTGGGGCCACGCCGAGGCGCTGGCACTGGGCTCGCTGCTCCTCGATGGGGTGCCGATCCGGCTCACCGGGCAGGACACCGAGCGCGGCACCTTCAGCCACCGCCAGATGGTCCTCCACGACGAGCAGACCGGCGCCGCCTGGGCCCCGATCCAGCACCTGGACGGGGCGGGCGCCACCTTCGAGGTCCACAACAGCCCGCTCAGCGAGGTGGGGGCGCTCAGCTTCGAGTACGGGTACAGCGCCGCCGAGCCCGGCTGCCTGGTGCTCTGGGAGGCCCAGTTCGGCGACTTCGCCAACAACGCCCAGATGGTCATCGACCAGTTCATCGTCGCGGCCCAGGCCAAGTGGGGCCAGCGCTCGCGGCTGGTGCTGCTCCTCCCGCACGGCTACGAGGGGCAGGGGCCCGAGCACTCGAGCGCCCGCCTGGAACGCTTTCTCGCGCTCTCGGCGGACGGCAACATCCGGGTCGCCTGCTGCAGCAATTCTGCCCAGTATTTCCACCTCCTCCGTGACCAGGCCCTCAGCCCGACCCCGCGGCCGCTGGTGGTGCTGACCCCCAAGTCGTTGCTGCGGGCTGCCGAGACGAGCTGCGCTGTCGCCGACCTCACCGGGGGCGAGTTCCGCCCGGTCATCGAGGACGCCCGCATGGCGGATCGCCACGAGGCGGTCCGGGTCCTCCTGCTCTGCACCGGCAAGATCGCCTGGGAGCTGGAGGGCCACGAGCTGCGGGCCCACGCCGGCGACCTCGCCATCGGCCGGGTGGACCTCCTCGACCCGCTCCCGCTCGACCGGATCCTGGAGCTGTTCCGCATCTACCCCAACCTGGAGAAGGCCTTCTGGGTCCAGGAGGAGCCGGAGAACATGGGCGCCTGGGCGCACGTGCAGCGGCGCATCGGCCGGCAGCGCCCCTACGAGGTGAGCTGGGAGTACATCGGCCGGCCGCGCCGGGCCGCGCCCTCCGAGGGGTACCACGGCTCCCACGTCATCGAGCAGGAGCGGGTCCTCCGCACCGCGCTCGAGACCTCGCCCGCGGTCCAGGCCCACCTGGCCGGCTCGGGATCGGCGCCGGCCGCGGCACCCGATGGTGGCGCCACCGTCGGCCCGGCCACGCCTGCCACCGCCGCGCCCGCCGAGTCCTCCGCCACGCAGGGCGGACCGCCCGCGGTGCCGACCCCTGTCGCGCCCGCCGAGTCCGCCGCGGCCGCACCGAGGGTCGGGCGGCGCCGATGAGCACTCGCGTGGTGGTCCTCGGCGGCGGCCCCGCCGGCGACGTGGCCGCGCTGCGCGGCGCGCAGCGGGGTGCCGACGTCGTGCTCGTGGAGAGGGCTGAGCTGGGCGGGACCTGCCTCAACTGGGGATGCATTCCAACGAAATCACTGCTCGCGACCGCCGACCTGCTCCGGCGCATCCGGCGGGCCGGGGACCTGGGGCTCAGGGTTGGCGAGGTGGAGGTGGACTTCCCCCGGATGATGGAGCGCAAGGAGGAGGTGGTCACCACCATGCGCCGCGGGGTGGAGGCCGCCTGCAAGCGGCGCAAGGTGCGCGTGGTCCGGGGCCAGGGCGTGGTCGAGGAGGGCGCGGTCCGGGTCGGCGACGAGCGCCTCGAGTACGACCAGCTGGTGGTCTGCGTCGGCACCGAGCCGAGCGGGCTGCCCGGCCTCGACATGAGCCACCCCCGGGTGGTGACCTCGAACGGCATCCTCCGGCTGGAGGAGCTGCCCCGCCGCTTGCTGGTGATCGGGGGCGGGGTGATCGGCTGCGAGTTCGCCTCCTTCTTCGCCTCGCTGGGGGTCGCCGTGACCGTGGTCGAGGTGCTCCCCCAGATCCTCGCCGGGGTCGAGCCGCGGGTGGTGCGCGAGTTCCGCCGCCTGGTGGAGAGGGATGGGATCGTCTTCCACACCGGGCGCCGGGTGGAGAGCGTCGACCACCGCGAGGACGGGGTGAGCGCCAGGCTGGACGACGGCACCGCGATCGAGGCCGAATTGATCCTGGTGTCGGTGGGGAGGGCTGCGCAGACCCGGGGGATCGGCCTGGAGGCGGCCGGGGTCGAGCTGACCCCCCAGGGCCACATCGTCGTCGACGACCTGCTGCGTACCGCCAACCCCCGGATCTGGGCGGCGGGCGACTGCATCGGCGGTCTCCAGCTCGCCCACCTGGCCAGCGCCGAGGGGGCCCGGGCGGTGGACAACGCCCTGGGGGTGGAGGTGCGGCCGATCGATCGGACCGTCGTCCCCTCCTGCATCTACACCCACCCCGAGATCGCCATGGTCGGCCTGGGCGTGGAGGCCGCCAAAGCTGCCGGGTACGAGGTCGAGGTCGGCCAGGCCCGCTTCCTCGGCAACGGCAAGGCGCTCGCCGAGGACGAGCCCGACGGCCTGGTCCAGCTCTGCGCCGAGGCGGCCACCGGGCGGATCCTGGGGGCGACCGTGATGGGCGTCCACGCCGTCGAGATCATCCACGAGGTGGGGGTCGCGATCAGCGACGGGCTGACGGTGGGGGAGCTGGGCGACATCATTCATGCGCATCCCACGGTCAGCGAGCTGGTGATGGAGGCGGCGGAGCAGGCCGAGGGCCTCGCCCCCTACCTGAGCTGATCCGGGGCGGCTGGAGTAGGGGCCCCGCCCCGAGGGGCCGGCCCCGGCGTGGGGTGCTCCGACCGCGAGCGACCGTATATCGGGGGTTGCCATAGCGGTGCGGGGTACGGCCTGGCACCATATGCGGGTTGACCATCTCGGTCGACCTCCGTGCCAGGGCGGAGCAGCGCCACCCTGGAGGGAGAACCCATGGCCACACCCGCCGCGCGACCTGTCGCCCTGGTCACCGGAGCCTCCTCAGGCGTGGGCCACGCCTACGCGCGGCAGCTCGCCGAGGGCGGGTGGGACCTGATCCCGGTCGCCCGCCGCGCGCCCCGTCTCTCCGCCCTGGCGGCGAGCCTCGGGGCCGACGGGGTCTCGGTCGACCCCCTGGTCGCCGACCTGACCGACCCGGCCGGCCTCGCCGCGGTGGAGGAGCGGATCGGGCGCGGGGTGGACCTGGTCGTCAACTGCGCCGGGTTCGCCGGCTACATGCCCTTCGTCGAGCTGCCTCCGGAGGTCGCGAGCTCGCTGATCGACGTCCACGTCCGGGCGGTGACCCGGCTCACCGGGGCGGCGGTGCGGACCATGCTGCCCCGGCGGCGCGGCGCGGTCATCAACGTCGCCTCCCTGCTCGCCTTCAGCGAGTCGGCGGTGCTGGGCCGCTTCAACCGGGCCACGTACGCCGCCTGCAAGGCGTTCATCGTCACCTTCACCCAGCTGGTGGCCCAGGAGGTCCGTGACCAGGGGATCCGGGTCCAGGTCTGCTGCCCGGGAGCCGTGGTCAGCGAGTTCCACGACGTCGCCGGGGTGCCCCGGCCGCCGGCGGCGATGAGCCCCGAGGAGGTGGTGGCGGCGTCCCTGCGCGCCCTCGACGCCGGTGAGGTGGTCTGCGTCCCCGGTCTCGAGGACCCCACCGTCGTCGAGCGGTACCACGACGCCCAGCGGGAGATGCTCCGCCAGGGCAACCGTCCCGAGCTGGCCGAGCGGTACCGGGCCGCGGCCGGCTGAGGCAGCGGAGAGCGGGTCAGAGCGCCTCCAGGTCGGTCTGCTTGCGCCGGCGGCGCCGCTGCAGGTGGTACGGGACGCTGACCACCACGGTGCCGGGGCGGAAGAGCAGGGCCGCCTTGAGCCGCAGGGGGAACTGGTTGTGCAGGAGCTGGTGCCACCAGCGGGTCGCCACCAGCTCGGGGAGGACGATCACCAGGGTGCGGTCGGTGAGCTGCTTGTCGATGGCGTCGATGTAGTGCAGCAGCGGGCGCAGGATCGAGCGGTACGGGGACTCCACGATCACCAGCGGCACGTGGTTCCCCCACGCCTCCCAGCGCGCCCGCAGCAGGGCCATGTGGTTGGGGTCGAAGCAGACGTGGACGGCGATCACCTGGTCGGAGAGGGAGCGGGCGAGCGCCAGGCTCTGGAAGGCCACGTTGTTGACCTGGTCGATGGGCACGATGCACACCGGGCGCACCCTCCCGGGCTCGGTGGGGATCTCCGTGGTCCGCTGCTCCTGGGCGTCGACGTAGTGGCGGTGGATGGCCAGGAAGAGGCTCACGGCGCTGGGCACGATGATCACGATGATCAGGCTCTCGGGGAACTTGGAGACCGCGGTCACCACGAAGACGACGCAGGTCATGCACATGCCGATCGCGTTGAGCGGGAGCCCGTGCTTCCAGCCCGGCTCGCGGCGCTTCAGCCAGCGCACCACCATCCCCGCCTGGGACATCGTGAAGGCCACGAAGACGCCGATGGCATAGAGCGGGATGAGCCGGGACACGTCGCCCTGGAAGATGAAGAGGAGCAGGCACGAGAAGAAGGCCAGCATGATGATCCCGTTGCTGTACGCGAGCCGGTCGCCGAGCCGGCGGAACTGGTGCGGGGCGTACTCGTCGCGGGCCAGGAAGAAGAAGAGGCGCGGGAAGTCGGAGAAGGAGGTGTTGGCGGCCAGCAGCAGGACCGCCGTGGTCACCACGCCGACGAAGACGAAGAGCGCCTCTCCGATCCCGGTCGCGGAAGCGAACACCGCGTGGCCGTTGACGCACCGCAGCGGCGCGGTGAAGGCGTGAGCCGCCTGCTGGAGGATCACCGACTGGTAGCAGGGGTCGGTGGAGCTGCGCACGCTCACGCCCAGCACCTCGGTGCCGATGGTGATGCCGCAGAACATCACCACGCAGAGGGTTCCCATGATGGTCAGCGTCGTCCGCGCGTTGCGCCACTCGGGGACCTTGAAGGCGAGGATGCCGTCGCTGATAGCCTCGATCCCGGTGAGCGCCGAGCATCCCGAGGAGAAGGCCTTGAGGAAGAGCAGGACGAGCACCATGCCCCCCAGGTCGGTGAAGCTCTCGGTCATCGGGATGTGGATCGAGGTGCCGGTGGGATGGATGCTGCCGGTGATCAGCCGGAAGAGGTTCACCGTGACGGTCAGGATGATGGCGCCGATGAAGAGGTAGGTCGGCGCCGCGAAGATGTTGCCCGCTTGGCGGAGCCCGCGCAGGTTGGCCACCGCGATCAGCACCACCACCGTGATGCAGGCGGCGACGCGATAGTGGACCGCGGCCGGGAAGACGCTCTGGATCTGGTCGTACCCGCTCGCCACCGAGACCGCCACGGTGAGGATGTAGTCGGTCATCAGAGCCGAGCCGGCGATCAGCCCGGCGACCGGTCCCAGGTTGTCCTTGGCGACGATGTAGGAGCCGCCGCCCTGGGGGTACGCCTTGATGGTCTGCCGGTAGCTGAGGCAGACGATGATGATCAGGAGGGCGATCACCCCCATGATCGGCAGCAGGTCGGCGCTGATCGCGGCCGTCCCGGCGACGGCGAGTATCAGCACGATCTGCTCGGTGGCGTAGGCGACCGAGGAGAGGGCGTCGGAGGAGAGGACCGGCAGGGCACGGACCTTGTCGAGCCGCTCATGGAGCACCCGGTGGATGGAGAGCGGCGACCCCAGCAGGGCGGTGCGCAGCCGCCGCCGGATGCGTCCGAAATCGGTGTCCGGCGCGATCGCCCGCGGGGTGGCCTCCAGCCACCCCGGCGCCACCGGCTCGAAGCCCTGGGTCTGGGAGCGGACGATCCGGACGTAGTGCTCGCCGGGCCGTCCCCGGGTCTCGGCGACATCCAGCCCGGGCGCCACCTCGGGCCCGGCCGATGAGCGACCGGGAGCCTTCTCCCAGGCGCGGCCCGCCTCGCGCAGGGCGGCGATCTCGGCGTCCGGGAGCGTCGGAGGCGGTTTCGGGGGCTCGGGGGCCGAGACGTCAGCCATGCGCTGGGGAGTGTAGGCCGGGCCGTTCCGGCCAGGAGGCCGCGGGGGACGGGCGGCTGGGGGCCCGCGGCTCAGCCCCCGCATCGGTGGGCGCGGGGAGGGGGGACAGGGCTCAGCCGGTCGCCGACAGGCGCAGCAGGAAGACCCGGCAGGGGGCGTGCTGGAGGATGTGCAGGACCGTCCCGCCCATGTAGAAGTCCCCGAAGCGCTCGCGGTAAGTCAGGCCCACCACCGCCAGGTCGATCTCTCGCGCCTTGATCTCGTCCACGATGGCCGGCGCCGCCTCGCGCGCCTGCAGGATCTCGCCCTTGACGTCGATGTCGTAGTCGCGGCCGATCTCCTCGGCACGACCGAGCAGTCTTTCTGCATTGGCAACCTCGGGCCCCTCCACGGTGCTGAGGGCCAGCCCGCGCGGGACCTCGACGACCGTGACCGCCAGCACCGAGGCGTGGGGGCGCAGGGCCAGGCGGCAGGCGAAGCGGACCGCCTCCTCGTCGGTCTTGGTGCCGTTGACGGGCACCAGGATGTGGTGGGGGGTGAATCCCGGCATCAGCCCGGAATCGTAGTCCCCTCGCCGGTCGGGCCGATCCGGTCGGTGGGCCGGTACAATCGGCACGAATGAAGGTGATCATCGTCGGCTGCGGGCGCGTCGGTGCCCGGCTGGCCAAGCAGCTCGACGCCGAGGGTCACCAGGTGACTGTGGTCGACCAGCTGGTGTCCGCGTTCAACCGGCTGGGACGCGACTTCGGCGGCGACATGATCGTCGGCAACTGCATCGACGAGGCTGTGCTCCGCCGGGCCGGGGTCGAGAAGGCGGACTGCTTCGTCTCGGTGACCAACGGCGACAACCGCAACCTCATGGCCGCTCAGATCGCGCAGCGCTTCTTCAAGGTGCCGCGGGTGATCACCCGGCTCTACGACCCCATCCGCCAATCGGTGTATCGGGAGATGGGCCTGGAGACCTTCTGCCCCACCTCCCTGGGGGCGGATCTCGTTCGTGATTACTTCCTCACCGGTGTCAACCACGGCCACGAGACCGCCGATGTCGACCCCTCCACGGCGACGGCATCGTGAGCGCTGCTGGCGAGCCCCCCTACGTCATCATCGTGGGCGGCGGCAAGGTCGGTTACCACCTGGCCCGTCACCTCATCGAGCGCGACTACGAGGTGACCCTGATCGAGAAGGACGCGGCCCGCGCGGAGTGGATCGAGCACCAGCTCGGCACCGTCAGCGTCATGGTCGGCGACGGCGACGAGATGGCCTTCCTCGCCACCACCGGGATCGAGCGCGCCAGCGTCGTGATCGGGGCCACCGGCGACGACGAGGACAACCTCATCGTCTGTCAGCTTGCCAAGAGAAAGTTCAACGTGCCGCGCACCATCGCTCGGGTCAACAACCCGCACAACGTCGCCGTCTTCAAGGCCCTGGGAGTCGACGCCCCCGTCTCCGCCACCGAGCTGCTGATGGGGCTGATCGAGGCCGAGATGGGATCGGAGCTGGTGCGGGGGGTCGCCGTCAAGGCCTCGGGCACCTGCCTCGTCGATCTCGCCCTGCCGGCGATCTCGGGCTTCGTCGGCAAGCGCATCGCCGAGATCTCGCTCCCCAAGGGCGGGATCATCGTCTGCATCGTCCGCGCCGGCCAGCCGGTGGTCCCGACCCCGGAGACCGTGGTCCAGCCCGGGGACGAGCTGGTCGTCTACTCGCAGCTCGCCGATGTGGCCGCCATGGGGGAGGCGGTCGCCAAGGGCTGACATGAACAGGCGCCGGCTCTCGGACGAAGGTCCTTCTGAGCTCTGGCGGCGTCTACTTCGTGATCTCTTAGCTGGGCACCCGAGTGAGGGGTGGGCGAGGGAGCTCGAGGCGGCCGATGCCGCATTCCGCGAAGGCACCTGCGAGTGGCGGCCGTCGCCGCTCCGCGCGTACATCACGATCACCGACGACTGGTGGTGGGTTCGCATCCCGAAGCGGGGTGGCCTGACTGATCGACTGCGGGCGGACGAACAGAGGTACGGGGCACCAGCCGATTGAGCCTGGCTAGCCACCACGGTTCACGAAGCGCAGCCATAGCCGGTCGCCGGGTAGCACGTGGACTACGGCGCGGCGGCCGCGTTGGCAGCCTCGCGCCCGCCGCCCCCCCCCGATGGTCGGCTGAGTGGCGGAGAATCCGCACGCATGGCTGAGCCGCCTCCCACCGCAGGCCCGTCCGGGCGGCTCCTGGTCATCGAGGATGACGCGTCCCTCCGGCGGGTCCTCCGGGCGGCCCTCGAGCGCGCCGGGCACCGGGTCGACGACGCCCCGGACGGCCTGGTCGGCGCTGAGAAGCTGGGCCGGGGCGGCTACGAGGTCGTGCTCCTCGACATCGGCCTCCCGTTCATCGACGGCTGGCGGCTGCTCGACACCCTGGAGGGACGGCGCCAGCCCGCGGTGATCGTGATCAGCGCCCGGGGCGACGAGCGGGACAAGGTTCGGGCCCTCGACATGGGCGCCGACGACTACCTGACCAAGCCCTTCGGCTCCGACGAGTTGCTGGCCCGGGTGCGCGCCGTCCTCCGCCGGGTGCGGGGGACAGCCGAGGCAGCCCGCGTCATCCGCTGCGGTGACGTGGTCATCGACCTCGGGGCCCGGGTGGTCACCCGCGCGGGGGAAGAGGTGCGCCTCTCGCCGACCGAGTACGTGCTGCTCGCCGAGCTGGCCAAGCACCCGGGGATGGTCATGGACCATCGGACCCTGCTCACCAGGGTCTGGGGACCGATGTACGCGGGGGATCGGAACTACCTGCGCACCTTCGTCCAGCGACTGCGCCGCAAGCTCGAGGAGGACCCCTCGGAGCCCGATCTCATCGTCACCGCGGGCAGGCGGGGGTATCGTTTCGGGCCGCCGGCCGAGATGGGTGCGCCGCTCGCCATCTGAGCGGCCGTCCGCCACGGCGGCGCTCCTCCTGAGCGGCCGTCGCCCTCGCCGGCACGCGGCGGGTCCGTTGGCATCCCGTGCCCCACGGTCGTTGACCGAACGTTGATGCTGGGACGCGCAGGATCGCACCGTGGACACCGACTGGAGGTTCGCGGGGCTGCGCTTCCTCGACGTGCGCGACCTCAGGGGGTCGACCGTCGTCGAGGCCGATGGCACCAGCCTTGGCAGCGTCAGCGCCGTGCTCCCCCGCCTGGACGGCGCCGTCGACGTGCTGGTCGCCGAGGACACCCCGCGTGGACGGGTCTTCCGGGTGGCCCTGGACGAGGTCGAGATCGATGAGCTGGGCAGGCTGTGGCGACGCCCCGAATGGCGCGCCTACCGGGTCGCGGTCCCGGTGCCGGCCGAGTCGTTGACCGAACGTTGACCGCCCGCTAGCGAGAGTCATGTCATGACCATCTGCCGAACATGCTCCGAGGCGGCACGCTGATGCTCGACCTGCTGATGATCGCCATCCTCGTCATCCTCGCCGGCCTGAGCTTCCTCTACGTCTACGGGCTGGACAAGATCTGATGAGCCAGACCTTCGGCTACATCGTCGCCTTCGTGATCGCCGTGCTGGTGACCGCCTACCTGGTCGCCGCCATGCTCTTCCCCGAGAGGTTCTGAGCGGTGGCGCTCGACATCATCGCCTTCATCGTCACCTACGGTGCGGTGTTCGTCGGCGCCTGGTTCGTCGGCCTCTTCATGGTCAAGGTCTTCCAGGGCGAGCGCACCTTCCTGCACCCGGTGATGCGCCCGGTGGAGCGCTTCATCTACTGGGTGACCGGCATCGACGAGGAGCAGGAGCAGGGGTGGAAGGGCTACCTGGCCGCCATGCTCGTGGTCTCGGTCGTCGGGCTCGTCTTCACCTACGTGATCCTCCGCTTCCAGAATTACCTGCCCCTCAACCCGGAGAACTTCCCGGGCGTGCCGGCGGCGCTCGCCTTCAACACCGCGGTGAGCTTCACCACCAACACCAACTGGCAGAACTACGCGGGCGAGGCCACCATGAGCTACCTCTCCCAGATGCTCGGCCTGACCTTCCACCAGTTCCTCTCCGCGGCCACCGGGATCGCGCTGGCGGTGGCGACGATCCGGGGCGTGGCCCGGCACAGCGCCCGGACCATCGGCAACTTCTACGTCGACATCGTCCGCTGCTTTTTGTACGTGCTCGTCCCCATCGCGGTGGTGGCCACCATCATCCTGGTGGCCAGCGGAGCCATCCAGAACCTGAACGGCTACACCCCGGTCACCACTCTGGAAGGGATCGGCCAGACGATCTCCCAAGGTCCCGTCGCGGCCATGGAGGCCATCAAGGACCTCGGCACCAACGGTGGCGGCTTCTTCAACGCCAACTCCGCGGCGCCCTTCGAGAACCCGACCGGGCTCACCAACGCGCTGGAGATCTTCCTCTGCCTGGTGCTCCCCTTCGGCCTGGCGGTCACCTTCGGAAAGTGGGTCGGCAACGTCAAGCAGGGTCTCGCCCTCTTCGCCGCTATGGCCATCATCTTGGTCGGCGGCGCCGCCTTCGCGGCCCAGCAGGAGCAGGCGGGCAACCCCGCGCTCAGCTCGACTGCGGTGAGCCAGGTGGCGAGCGGCACCCAGTCGGGCGGCAACCTGGAGGGGAAGGAGGTGCGCTTCGGCGCCGTCCAGTCCGCCATCTTCAACGCGGCGGCAACCGGCACCAGCACCGGGTCCGTGGACGGAGCCACCGACAGCTACACCCCGCTTGGCGGCATGGTCCCCATGGTGCTCATCGAGCTGGGTGAGATCACCCCGGGTGGGACCGGCTCCGGCCTCTACGGCATGATCGCCTTCGCCATCGTCGCCGTCTTCCTGGCCGGGCTGATGGTGGGACGCACCCCCGAGTACCTGGGCAAGAAGATCGAGGCCCGCGACATCAAGTACGCGGCCCTGGCGATCCTCATCCTGCCCTTCTCCATCCTCGGTTTCACGGCGCTGGCGGTGCTGACCCCGGCGGGCCAGGCCGGCCCGCTCAACCCGGGCCCGCACGGCTTCAGCGAGATCCTCTACGCGTACAGCTCGACGACCGGCAACAACGGGAGCGCCTTCGCAGGCCTGTCCGGGAACACCCTCTTCTACAACACCACCCTGGCGGCGGCCATGTGGCTGGGCCGGATCATCTTCGTGATCCCGGTGCTGGCCCTGGCCGGCTCGCTCGCCAAGAAGAAGATCGTCCCCGCCGGGGCCGGGACCTTCCCCACTGACACCCCTCTCTTCACCGCGCTCCTGATCGGCACCATCCTCATCGTCGGTGCCCTCACCTTCTTCCCGGCGCTGTCTCTCGGACCGATCCTCGAGCAGCTCCAGCTCCACGCCGGCATCCTCTCTCACCCGTAGGAGCCCAGGTTCAGATGACCGTTATCGCCAGCACGGGCGGGATGCCCGGGATGCGCAAGCGGCGGCGCCAGAGCAGCCTGTACGACCCCGCCATCCTGGTCCCCGCCATCGGGGCGAGCTTCAAGAAGCTGGATCCCAGGTGGATGGCGCGCAACCCGGTCATGTTCGTGGTCGAGGTCGGCGCCGCCATCTCCACCTACGTCTTCTTCACCGGCTTCTTCAACCACGGCGACCAGGGGTTCGTCGGCCAGATCTGCCTCTGGCTCTGGTTCACGGTGCTCTTCGCCAACTTCGCCGAGGCGGTCGCCGAGGGCCGGGGCAAGGCTCAGGCGGCGAGCCTGCGCCGCACCCGCTCCGACACCATCGCCCGCCGCCTGGTGGGCGGTGTCCATGGCACGGAGGAGGGGGTGCCCGCCCCCGAGCTGCGCAGGGGCGACATGGTGGTCTGCGAGACCGGGGACATCATCCCCAGCGACGGCACCATCGTCGAGGGGATCGCGTCTGTCGACGAATCGGCGATCACCGGCGAATCGGCCCCGGTGATCCGCGAGGCCGGCGGCGACCGCAGCGCGGTCACCGGTGGCACCCGGGTGCTCAGCGACCGGATCGTCATCGAGATCACCCAGAACCCCGGCGAGACCTTCATGGACCGGATCATCGGGCTGGTCGAGTCGGCCTCGCGGCAGAAGACCCCCAACGAGATCGCCCTCAACATCCTGCTCGCCAGCCTCACCATCATCTTCATCATCGCGGTGGTCACCCTGCAGCCCTTCGCGGTCTTCTCCGGGGCCTCGGTGTCGGTCGTGGTGCTGATCGCGCTGCTGGTCTGCCTCATCCCGACCACCATCGGCGCCCTCCTCTCGGCGATCGGCATCGCCGGCATCGACCGCCTGCTCCAGAAGAACGTGCTGGCGATGTCCGGCCGCGCGGTGGAGGCCTCCGGGGACGTGGACGTCCTCCTCCTCGACAAGACCGGGACCATCACCCTGGGCAACCGCCAGGCCGCCGAGTTCATCCCCGCTCCCGGCGTCGAGATGCAGCGGCTGGTGAAGGCCGCCGACCTGGCGAGCGTCGCCGACGAAACCCCCGAGGGGCGCTCGATCGTCGCCCTGGCGCGGCGCTTCGGCATCGCCGAGGAGCCCGACATCCACTCCTGGGCATTCGTCCCCTTCTCGGCCACGACCCGGATGAGCGGGGTGGATCGCGATGGGGTCAGCATCCGCAAGGGTGCCGGCGACGCCATCGCCTCCTGGTGCTCGGACGAGAAGAGCCGCGATCTGCCCGACACGGTCCGTGAGCAGGTGGAGAGCATCGCCCGGAGCGGCGGCACGCCCCTCCTGGTCGCCGAGAACCGGATCGTGCTGGGCACCATCCATCTCAAGGACATCGTGAAGCCGGGCATTCGCGAGCGTTTCGAGGACCTGCGCCGGATGGGCCTGCGCACGGTCATGATCACCGGCGACAACCCGCTCACCGCCAAGGCGATCGCCGAGGAGGCGGGGGTCGACGACTTCCTCGCCGAGGCGACCCCGGAGAACAAGCTGGAGCTGATCCGCAGCGAGCAGGCCGGCGGCAAGCTGGTGGCGATGACCGGCGACGGGACCAATGACGCTCCGGCGCTCGCCCAGGCCGACGTCGGCGTGGCCATGCAGAGCGGGACCCAGGCGGCCAAGGAGGCGGGCAACCTGGTCGACCTCGACAGCGACCCGACCAAGCTGATCGAGATCGTGGAGACCGGCAAGCAGATGCTGATCACCCGCGGCGCGCTGACCACCTTCAGCGTCGCCAACGACGTCGCCAAGTACTTCGCGATCATTCCGGCGATCTTCGCCGCCGTCCCCGCCCTCCACGTGCTGGAGGCGCTCAACATCATGCAGCTGCAGAGCGCGCGGAGCGCGGTCCTCTCGGCGGTCATCTTCAACGCCCTGATCATCGTCGCGCTGATCCCGCTGGCCCTGCGTGGCGTGAAGTACCGGGCGGTGGGCGCCGCCTCCCTGCTGCGCCGCAACCTCCTCATCTACGGCGTGGGTGGCGTGATCCTTCCCTTCCTCGGCATCAAGGCCGTGGACATCGTCATCACCAACCTTCACATGATCTGAGCTGGACGAGATGTTTCGCAATTTCCCGAAAGAGCTGTGGGTCGCGGTTCGGATCACCCTGGTGATCGCGGTCGCTGGTGGTCTCGTCTACCCGCTGGTGATGCTCGGCGTCTCCCAGCTGGCCTTCAACAGCCAGGCCAACGGGAGCCTGATCACCAACTCGAGCGGCACGGTGGTCGGATCCTCGCAGATCGGGCAGTGCTTCTACGAGGCCAAGCAGGTCTCGGGGAGCCTCGTTTACACCACCACCCAGTTCGAGGGGCACACCTTCTACACCGTGGACCCACGCTACTTCCAGGGTCGTCCCTCCTACACCCTGGCGCTCACCTCGAGCGGTGCCACGGTCGTGCCGGAGCAGCTGGTCCCGGACAGCCCGCCCTGCAACCCCCTCTACTCCCAGGGGAGCAACCTCGCCCCTAGCAACAGCCTGCTCATCAGCGAGGTCGACACCTACGCCGGGTACCTCCACTGCGTGGGCATCGACACCAGCGGCTCCTTCACCGCCGCCCAGCTCCAGGCCGCCGCCACCGACCCGAGCCACGACTGCCTGAGCACCGGGGCCACGACAACTCCCATCCCCATCGACCTGGCGACCGGTGACTTCACCAGCTTCGATCCCAACATCAGCGTGGCGGCGGCTCTGGCGCAGGTCGACATGGTGGCGGCGGCGCGCGGGCTCGACCCGGCGAAGGTGCACGCCATCGTCGAGGCCAACATCACGGGCCGGGTGCTCTGGATCTTCGGAGAGTCGGACGTCGACGTGCTCCAGCTCAACCTGGTCATGAACCAGGCCTTCGGCGCGCCGCCCGCGCTGGGCTGAGAGGACCCAGGTGCCGGCGCCCCTGAGCGCCACCGGTGCCGCCGCCCCGCGCCGCCCGCGGTGCGGGCGACCGGCGCCAGGGTGCCGCCCACCCATGGTGGGTACACTGGGCGCAGCAGGCGCCCGCCCCGGGCCGAGCCGGTCGGGTGGGCGAGAGGCCCATGACGGATTCCCGAACTGACGCAGCCGCGGTCGCCGCCGGGGAGGCGACAGCTCCCGTACTTGAGACGACGGCTTCCGCCAACGAGGCGATGGCCGGACCGCCCGCCCCGCCGCGCGGCCTGCTCAAGGCGTACCTCGGCGCCATGCCCGGCTCCGGCAAGACCTTCGCCATGCTCCGGGAAGGCCGGGACCGGCGCGACGCCGGCGAGGACGTGGTCATCGGCTTCATCGAGACCCACGGACGGGCCCGCACCCAGGAGGCGATCGGCACCCTGGAGACGCTCCCCCGGATCACCGTCGACTACCGCGGCACCAAGCTCTCGGAGATGGATGTGGACGCGGTGCTCGCCCGCCACCCCCAGGTCGCCCTGATCGACGAGCTGGCCCACACCAACGCCCCCGGGGTGCGCCACCACAAGCGGTGGGAGGACATCGAGGACATCCGCGACGCCGGCATCGACGTGATCACGACCATGAACATCCAGCACCTCGAGTCGGTCAAGGACGTGGTCGAGCGGATCACCGGCATCACCGTCCACGAGACGGTGCCCGATACCGTCCTCGACCGCGCCGACGAGATCCAGTTCATCGACATCACCCCGGAGGCGCTCCGCAAGCGGATGCGCCACGGCAACGTCTACCCCGCCGACCGGGTGGACATGGCGCTGCGCAACTTCTTCCGCCCGGGGAACCTCGGCGCGCTCCGCGAGCTGGGCCTGCGGCTGGTCGCCGAGCGGGTCGGGGAGGACCGCGGCGGCATCCAGACCCCTCCGGAGGACGTCCTCACCGCTGTCGGCGGCGGCCCGTGGGCGGAGGCCCTGATCCGCCGCGGGGTGCGCCAGGCCCGCCGCCGGCGGGGCTTCTGCACCGTGGTCCACGTCCACACCATCGACGACCCGCCCGCCGGCTCCAGCGCCGACGACCAGGGCTGGCGCCGGCTCGCCGAGGAGATGCAGGCACCGGTGGTGGAGGTCGAGTCCACCGACATCGCCGCCGTCCTGATGGAGATCGCGCGCAACCGGGGCATCCGCCACGTGGTGATGGGGGAGCCGCGCCCTCACCCGTTCCTCTCCCACCTGCGCAGGTCGGTTGTCGACCGCGTGATCGAGGGTCTCCCCGACGTCGACGTCCACGTCATCGCGCGCTACGCCGCCGTCCCCTACGCCCCGCAGGGCCGCCCCGACCCGGACTCGCTGCTGCGCAGCATGGCCGAGGTGCGGCCCCGTGGCGGTCTGCGCCTTTACATGAGCTATGCCCGCGGCGCCGGTGCGACCACCCATATGCTCGACGAGGCCCGCCGCCGCTCCGGCCGTGGCACGGATGTGGTGGTCGGCGCCGTGAGCGGAGGCGGCGCCGCCCAACTGGGAAGCCTCGCCCTGCTCGGAGGTCCTTCGTCGCCGGCTGCCCGCGGGGTGCTCGACGTCGAGGCGCTGCTGACCCGCAACCCCGACGTGGTCGCCATCGATGATCTGATCGGGCTGACCACCACCGGCCAGCTGGTCGGCCACATGCTGCCCCGGATCCGTGCCGCCGGCATCACCGCCATCGGCACCGTCCACATCGGCGACCTGCGCAGCACGGTGGCGCTGATGGGGACGCTGCTCAACCGGCCCCAGGATCGCCCGATCCTGGACGACTCCGCCGTCGACGCCGCCGACGAGGTCGAGCTCGTCGACGTGCCGCCGGCGGAGCTGGAGGAGCGGCTCCGCCAGGGTGAGATCATGCCGCCCGTCGAGGCCCTGCAGGCGCTTCAGGGCGAGTTCCGCCCCGAGGTGCTCGCGGCGCTGCGGGAGACGGCGCTGCGGCGGGTCGCCGAGCATTGCGATCGGCAGCTCGTCGCGTACATGAGCACCGCCCGGATCCAGGAGCCGTGGGAGGCCCGCCCGCGCGTCCTGGTGCTGGTCCCGCCGCGCCCCGGGCAGGAACCGGTGATCCGCCGCGCCGCCGCCCACGCGATCCGGAAGGACGACGCGCTGACCGCGGTCTCGGTGCGCCGCCGGTCGCGCAGCGAGGAGGAGAAGCGGCTGATCGGGAGCTATGCCACCCTCACCCATCAGCTGGGTGGGGAGTTCGTCACCATCGACGGCAGCGACGTGGCCACCACCGTCGCCGACTATGCCCGCGGCCACCGGATCACCGAGATCCTGGTGATGCGGAGCACCCGGAACAGCTCGTCGAAGACGTTGCGCAAGCTGATCCGGCTGGTGGCCAACGTCGACGTGCACGTCGTCGCCGCCACCGACTAACGCCCCGAGAGCCGCGCTCGGTCGCTGACGACTCAGTCGCTGACGACCGCGGGGAGGGTGAACGCGAACCGGGCCCCCTCGCCCCCCTCGGGGTCCTCGATCCACACCCGCCCGGCGTGCGCCTCGACCAGGCCACGGACGATCGCCAGTCCCAGGCCGGTCCCACTCTGCCCCGGCCTGCCGGACTCCTCGTCCGCCTGCCCGTCGGTCACCCCGCGCACGAAGCGCTCGAAGATCCGCTCCCGCTGCGCCTCGGGGACCCCGGGGCCCCGGTCGATCACGCGGACGACGACCATGGAGCGCTTGCCCGGCGTCGCCTCCACCGTGATCGGCGTCCCCGGGGGCGCGTGACGGTCGGCGTTCTGAAGCAGGTTGTCGAGGATCTGGCCGAGCCGGTCCCAGTCGGCGAGCACCTCCAGCCCGTCGGGCGGCACGCTGATCTCGACCGGCCGGCCGGGTGAGACGAGACGCAGCCGGCCGGCGGCGGCCCCGATGGCATCGCCCAGGTCGATCTCGACCGCGTCCAGGGTCACCGCGTGGGCCTCGATCCGGGCCATGTCGAGCAGGTCGGAGACGAGCCGCTCCAGGCGGCGGGCCTCGGAGACCATCGCCTCCACCTCGGCGCGGACCGGGAGCGCGAGATGGGGTCGCTCGAGCAGCTCGGTGCCCCCGGTGAGGATGCTGGCGAGCGGGGTGCGCAGCTCGTGGGAGACGTTGGCGAGCAGGTCCGAGCGCAGCCGGTCGGAGGCCTCGAGCACGCGGACCTGCTGCTGGGTCTGGGCGAGCCGGACCGCCACCGCGGCCGCCTCCGCCTGCTCCCGCTCCAGGCGCTCCAGGTTGGCGTTGCTGCGGCGCAGCTCCGCGGCCAGCCGCTCCGCGTCCATCTGAGCGTGTCGCCGGCCGGAGCCCACCCCGCCGGCCGCCCCCGCGACGGCCGCGAAGACCACCAGGGCGACCAGGTCGCTGGGGTCGGCGATGGTCAGGGTGTGCAGGGGGGGAACGAAGAAGTAGTCGACGAGCAGGAAGCTGAGCACCGCCCCGAGGAGCGCGGGCCGGAGGCCGCTCAGGGTGCCGAGCACGGCGACCAGGGCGACGTAGGTGAAGACGTAGTCGCGGGCGGTGGCCGGCTGGACCAGGCTGAGCAGCGCGGTGATGGCGATCGGACCGCCGACCGCCCCGATCACTCCGGCGATCGCGGTGAGATGGCCACGACCGCTGTTCACGTGTTCACCACGAGGTCGATTGTGGCCGGGTGCGCCAGCCTTCTGTCAGGACTGCGTGGGGCCCGCGCCGCGCCGGGTCGCGACGGTCAGACGGGCCGGGTGCTGTCCAGCTCGCGGGTGACCGCGCTCCCGCGCAGGCGCAGCCGCCGGGCGTGCAGCGTGCGACGGAGCCGGACGATCTCCGGAACCATGGCGAGGATGAGCAGCACCGCCACCCCCACGAAGGCGCCTCCCAGCCACTGCGGGCCGAGCAGCAGCAGGGTGACGCCGGCGGCGATCAGCGCAGCGGTCGGGCAGGCGAGGATCACGAGGACGAGCAGGAGGGCGACGATGCTCGCGGGCTCGCGTGCCGCTGCCACCCGGGCCCGGAACGCCTGCACGTCAGGCCCCGGCCGGCCGGCCGGCCGTGAGCGGACGAATCTCCGTGCCAATGCGGCGAGGAGGAACCTGGTCAGCCAGCTCCAGGGCACGGCTCCATGGTACGGGGCGGCGCGCGGCCGGCGGGAGGCGCAACCCTCGGCGCCGGGTCCACTCCCGGCACCGTGGTACATTCGGCGCGCAGGCAACCAGGGAGGAAGAAGATGGTTCGCGCCTACGTCCTCATCAGCGCCACCGCCGGCAAGGCGCTGGAGGTGGCCACCAAGCTCCACGGCCAGCAGGGGATCGTCAACGCCGACGCGATCACCGGTGAATACGACGTCATCGCCCAGGTCGAGTCGGGCGACATCGCCGGCATCGGCAAGCTGATCGTCGAGAAGATCCAGGCCGCCGAGGGCGTGTTCAAGACCATCACCTGCCTGGTGATCAAATAGGGAGGGCGGCGTCGGCCACCCCGGAGCCATCCGGTCTCGCCGGGCTGCTCCGGGAGTCGCGAGAGCGGCTGCGCGCCAGCCCGCGACTGCGCCACTCGCTCTTTGGCTGGCTCGCGCTCGGGCTGGTCGCCGCCGAGGCCTTCAGCCTGTCGGTGGCCCAGGTCCACGGCGGTGGCCGTCTGGTCGCCGGTCTGCTGACGCTCGCGGGCTGGCTGGTGGTGTCCCTGGCCATGGCCGGGGGTGCCGCCCTGCTGGTCCGCCCCGACGGCAGCCGCGTCGACGTCTACGGCGTGCCCAACGGGCTCTCGGCGATCCGAGCCTGGCTCTGCCCGTCGCTCCTCTTCTGCACCGGCTGGGCGCTCCCCGACCGGCTCGGCCTCCTGCTCTGGATCTTCGTCGGAGGATCGGTGGGGATGCTCGACGCCGTCGACGGGTGGGTGGCGCGCCGCTTCGGCCCGGTGACCCAGCTCGGCAAGGCGATCGATCCGGCCACCGACGCCCTCTACTTCAGCGTCGCCGCGATCGCCAGCCTCTGGTTGGGCATCTTCACCTGGTGGCTGATGGCCCTGGTGGTCTTCCGCTACCTGGCACCGATGCTGCTCACCCCGATCGTCTTCCTGCTCCGGCGCCGGCCGGAGCTGGTGCGCACCCCGTGGGGCCGCTACAACACGATGCTCACCGGGCTGGTTCTCTTCGTCTGCATGCTGGTCAAGGTCGCCGGCGGCCCGGTGGCGCTGGTCAACGCGGCCGTCGGCCTGCCCCTGCTCGTCCCCACCGCCCTGCTCCACTTCCGCGCCCTGGGGCAGAGGGTGGCGGCGTCCCCCGTCGTCCGGTAGCGGAGGCGGCTCGCATCGGCTAGAGTGCCGATGCGATCGACGTGAATTTCACCCACCGTCTCCTCGGCAGGATGACACTCCGCCGCCTCGTCAGCCTGGCCGCGGCGACGATCCTTGCCACCTCCGGACTGATCTCGGCGCTCGTGGTGGTGAGCCCTGACGGATCCCCCTCGACCTCCTGCGGGAGCGGCGGGAGCGCGGCCGCGACGCCAACCTCGGGGTCCGCCTCCACGACTGCGCCCCTGGCTCCCACCGCACTCGTCGGTCTGCGCATGCTCGACGCGACCCATGGATGGGCCACCCTGGCTGTGTGGCCCCAGGGCGCCGCCAGCGCCCTAGTCCTCAACGAGGCGGTGATGGTGACCGGCGACGGCGGCGCGCACTGGCGAAGCGTCTCGCCGCCAGCCTCCGACCGATACCTGTTCGGGGCGAGCCTCATCGGGACGAGCGACGCCGCTCACGCGTGGGGGGAGAGGCCCACGTCCCAACAGCTCCCGTCGAGCGTGTACCAGACCTCGGACTGTGGGGTCACCTGGACGCGACTCACGCTCCCGGTCACGCAGGGCAGCGTGACCTTCCTGGACCCTTACCGCGGCTTCCTGATGGGCGAGTACGAGCAGGCGGCGTCGGACGGCGAGGTCGAGGAATCCGTCGCCTTCTGGGAGACCTCCGACGCCGGAGCAGAGTGGAGCCCCGTCACCCGGGTGCCGCCCCTGACGGGACCGGGACCGATCGCCCTTCCCGAGGGCTGCCTGGCCCTGGGCACGGGCTGGAGCACGCTCAGCACCGGGTGGATCGTCGGCGCCTGCCTGGTGAGCAACCCCCAGCCGGATATGGGGTACGCCGCCCTTCTCGTCACCCACGACGGCGGGCGCACCTGGCAGCCCCAGACGCTTCCGATCCCACCGTCGGTCACGCTCTCCTTCCTCGAGCCGCCCACCTTCACGACGCCCGACGACGGCGAGATGGTCGGGTTGGCCACCACCTCAAGTACTCCCTGCGTCTACGCCACGAAGGACGGCGGCGCGACGTGGAGCCCGCAGTGCGGCGCGCTGCCCACCCCTGAGAACAGCGTCCCCGGTGCCGTGATCACTCCGGACGGAACGGTCGTCACCCTGCTCCAGGACGGCACCATCGCCGAGAGCACGGACGGCGGCCGTTCCTGGCAGACCCCGGGGCCGTCTCACCCCGAGCTGGAGGTCGCGGGCTCCCACGTGGACCTCGATTTCGTGGACGCGGAGCACGGTTTCATCAGCCTGCCCTCGGGCGCGCTCTACGCGACATCGGATGGGGGACGGACGCTGCACCTCGTGTACCAGAGCCCCGCCGGACCGCTCGACGTCTCGGCCCCACCGTCTGCCGGCCCCTCCGCGCCTCTCATTGAGCAGGCGTCGCCCGGTTCCAGCTTCTCCATCACCTTCACTCCGGCTTCTCCGCAGGGCACCGCTCTTTCGCCATGAGCGCGCGAGGGTGAGGTGGCCGCCTTCGCCGCTCACCACCTGAACGCAGGCGCGCGGTGATTCGGGGGTCGGCGACCCCTCAGCCACCCGCCCGCGGGGAGGTCGGGTGCCTCCGACGGTCATAATCGGACCGCCGTGCGCGCTGTCATCAAGGACTCCCCCCGGCCCGGCATCGCCATCACCGACGTGGAGGAGCCGTCCGCCGGTCCTGGCGAGGTCCTGCTGAAGGTCGTCGCCGCCTCGATCTGCGGCACCGACATCCACCTCTACGACTGGAACCCCTGGGCCCAGGCGCGGGTCCACCTGCCCCGGGTCATGGGCCACGAGATCTGCGGCGAGGTGGTGGCGCTCGGCGAGGGGGT
>Ga0187880_1000527_pt1 | contig 31639 bp, 27 predicted proteins | sample June2016WEW_19_4_FD_132998 | JGI IMG/M metagenome (GOLD analysis project Ga0187880, IMG submission 132998) | Peatland microbial communities from SPRUCE experiment site at the Marcell Experimental Forest, Minnesota, USA - June2016WEW_19_40 | ecosystem: Environmental > Terrestrial > Soil >... | reverse complement strand
GGCATAGTCACCCACAACTTCGATCTTGGAGACTACGGCCGTGCTCTCGAGGCGCTGCGGGACGACCCGTCCTGCATGAAGGCGGCGATCGTCCCCTGAGAACCGGCGATCCGAAGCCAACTCGCACCTGGGCCGTTGTGACTATGCGGCGCTACTCTCTAAATACGCTCTGGCCAGGAAGGACCTGAAGACCATGCTGGGATTGTCAAACAAAGCGGCCGTGCTTCACGGCATAGGTGATCTCCGGATAGAGGACCGTCCGGTGCCGGTTCCGGGTCCCCGGCAGGTCCTCGTGGAAGTGGCGTCTGTGGGCATCTGTGGATCGGATGTCCACTACTACGAGCACGGCCGGATCGGCGACTTCATCGTCCGCTCACCCATGGTGCTCGGTCACGAGGCCTCCGGGGTCGTCGTTGGCAGAGGGGACCTGGCCGAACGCCACGAACTAGGGCAGCGGGTCGCCCTCGAGCCGGGGGTGCCGTGCGGCTCGTGTCGCGAGTGCCGCACGGGTCATTACAACCTGTGCCGTGACGTTGTCTTCTTCGCCACGCCGCCGGTCGACGGTGCGCTCGCCCGCTACGTCACCATCAACGAGGATTTCGCCTTCGCTCTGCCGGACCAGGTCAGCGATGACGCCGGCGCCCTTTGCGAGCCGCTGTCGGTGGGATTATGGGCTTGCCGCAAGGCGGAGATCAGGGTCGGGTCTCGCGTCGCGGTAGCCGGCGCCGGGCCGATCGGTGCCTCGGTCACCCTTGTCGCGCTGGCTTCCGGGGCGACGGAGGTCATCGTCAGCGACCCCGTGCCCTCGCGCCGGGCCCGTCTGGCCGAGATCGGCGCGACGGCCGTGGTCGACTCGTCCTCGTCGAGCCTCCAGAAGGAGGCATTTGACGCGGATGTCTTCATCGACTGTTCGGGCTCGCCGGCTGCGATCCTGGACGGCATCCGCTGTGTTCGCCCGGCGGGAGCCGCCGTGCTCGTCGGGATGTGCCCCTCCGCCGAGGTGCCCTTCCCCATTGCCAGCGTTCAGAACAGAGAGATCCGCTTGACCGGCACGTTCCGCTACGCGAACACCTACCCCGAGGCGATCGCGCTCATAGCGTCCGGGACCATCAACCTCGAAGGCCTCGTCGATGCACGGTTCTCACTGGAATCGAGCGAGGAGGCACTCACCGCGGCCCGCCGCGACCCGTCGGTTCTGAAGCCGCTCGTTCGCGTGGCCTCGTCCTGAGCGCCGCACACGGCGCCAAGTCTGCAATGACGGCCGCGGGGAAGGTCCGCCATCAAAACATCACGGTGCACCTGAAGCCCGGTGAACTCGTCGGGGAGAGTCGCGCGCTAAGGACGCGTGAGAGCCTCGTTCGGCGTGATTCGGAACTGCGTCCGATTCCAGCACGTGCACTGCGGTCCAGCGAAGGGACATGAAGTGGCTGTCTACGGCGGCATCGAACTTGGTGGCACGAAATGCGTCTGCGCGGTGGGCGACGGTTCCGACGATGCCTGGGCCGGCACAGTTATCCCGACGACCGATCCGCAGACGACGACCCAGTTGGCAATCGACTGGTTCCGCGATGTACAGCAGGACTCTGGCTCGCTGGTGTCGCTTGGAGTAGCAAGCTTCGGTCCCCTCGATCTTGCGATCGGCGCCATCGCCCAAGCAACACCGAAGGTCGCGTGGCGGGGTTGGCCCGTTGTCGAGAAGTTCGAGCAGGCTCTCGGCGTGCGCGCCCACATTGACACCGACGTCAACGCGGCCGCGCTCGCGGAGCAGACCTGGGGCGCCGCGCAGGGGTGCTCAGACGTGCTTTACGTCACGATCGGCACGGGAATCGGCGTAGGGGCGATCGTGAACGGTGCGATGGTCCACGGGCGCTCGCACCCCGAAGCCGGTCACATGCGGTTTCCTCAGCATCCCGCCGATCGTCAACCGGGTGCTCCGGAACAGATGTGGACTGGAAACTGCCCCTTCCACGGTACTTGTTGGGAAGGTCTGGCGTCAGGCCCGGCCAGGGCACAGCGCTCGGCACTGTGGGCACAGGCCCTGATGGAGCCGCCCGACGCGCTCGTGCTGGAGAGCGAGTACATCGCGTTCGGGCTTGTGAATCTCATCTCCACGTATCGTCCCCAGCGCATCATCCTGAGCGGCGGGGTGATGCACGAAGTCGGCCTGATGCAGCGCGTCCGCCAGAGGACCTGTGAGCTGCTCGACGAGAGCTATTTTCCCGAGGCACGTCAGATCGAGGACCTCGTGGTCGCAGCCGCGCTCGGCGACGCCGCTGGCGTCGTCGGCGCCGTCTTGCTGGCGGCGGAGCTGAGTCCGGGATACCTGCGGAGCCGCCCGGTCGGTCGTTTGGTCACTCACATAGGAGAAGTGCTGACAAGGACCTAGGTCTTTGTCGCAAGAACTTGGCACGCCATAAGCGACAGCACGCGACCAGGCAGTTGGTCGTGGTGCCGGCTTGCAGCCGCCTTGCCGGTTGCTCCCGGGCACCGTGCGCCTTTGTGGCGGATCGTGGATCATCTGAGGAGTCGTGCAGAGCGGATCGTGGCGCAGTCCCAAGGCGGGCTGCGCAGGAGCTGACTTGGAGGGCGTGTGAGGTTCGGGCTCGTCGGTACGGGATATTGGGCGCAGGTCACGCACGCAGCGGTGTTGGCGGCCGAGCCCGGGGTTGAGCTTGCGGCGGTCTGGGGCCGCGACGCCGACAAGGCGGCCGCTCTCGGCGCTGAGTTCGCCATCGAGGCGTACTCGGACTTCACCGAGTTCTTGAGCCGCCTCGACGCCGTGGCGTTCGCCGTGCCACCGCACGTGCAAGCAGAGCTGGGTGCACGGGCCGCCGACGCAGGCAAGCACCTCCTCCTCGACAAGCCGATCGCGACCTCCGTCGCCGACGCTCAACGCCTGGTCGATGCGGTCGATCGCGCCGGTGTCGCCACCGTGGTCTTTTTCACCGCACGCTTCGACGAGACAAAGCGTCAATGGCTGGCGACCGTTGACGGAGGCAACTGGGAGGGCGCCTGGGCCCGCTGGATCGTGTCGGCGTTCGCCCCCGACAGCCCCTATGCCAACTCCCCGTGGAGAAGAGAAAAGGGCGCGCTCTGGGACGTCGGTCCGCACGCCCTCTCGATGCTGACCGCGGCGCTCGGCCCGGTCACGACTGTGACGGCGGACGGGGGGACGGGTGATCTCGTACATCTCATCTGCCACCACGCGAGCGGTGCCACGAGCACGGCCTCGTTGACGCTCAACGCTCCTCCCGCCGCGATCAACGTCGAGCTCTCCATCTGGGGCCCGGGCGGACTGTCGACGATGCCGCTCGCCGGCTCGACAGCGCAGGCCTCCTACGGCGTCGCATTGCGCGAGCTCCTGGGCAACGTCAAAGCCGGCGAGCGCTCGCACCCCTGCGATGTGCACTTTGGCGCCTCGGTGGTGAGAACGCTCGCGGACGCTGAGCGGCAGATAGCCTCCGGGCGCGGTGGCACAGCCTCGTGAGATCGGCTGATCGGCACCGGGAGTGGGGCGTGCGGCGGGGTTCGCAGGCGCAGTGGCGACAAGCGGAGGCGCGAACACGATGATCCTGGGCGCTCAGTACTACCGGCCTCCTTTCCCGCAGCGTGAGCTCTGGCGCGAGGACCTCGCAGGCATGGCGGCGGCCGGGCTGGACACCGTTCAGCTCTGGGCGTGTTGGGGATGGATCGAGCCGGAACCGGGAAGCTACCGATTCGAGGACTACGACGAGCTCATCGAGGTGGCGAGCGAAGCGGGACTGCGTGTTGTGATCAGCACGATCGCCGAGATCCAGCCGTTCTGGATCCATCGCGAGCTGCCAGGTGCACACCTGGTCGACCACATGGGCCATGCGGTGCGCTCCTCGCCGAGGAGGGAGTGCAACGTCGGGCTCACCCCCGGGGCCTGCTTCGACCATCCCGAAGTGCGGGACAGAATGGGCGCCTTCCTCACGACCCTCGGTCGTCGCTACTCGAGCTGTGAGACGCTCGTCGCCTGGGACTGTTGGAACGAGACGCGTTGGGCGGTCCACGGGAACGGTTATGTCTGCCACTGCGACGCAACGGTGGAGTCCTTCCGCAAGTGGCTCGCCCGGCGCTACGGCGACCTCGGCGGGCTCGGCGCGGCCTGGCACCGGCGCTATGCCTCGTGGGAGGACGTGGTCCCCGGCAAGCAGCCCGGTCGTCCCTACACCGACCTGGTTGAGTTCGAGGCGTTCCTCACCTCCCGTGCAGCCGGGCATGCGGCCTTCCGGGCCGAGTGCCTGCGCACCTCCGACCCTAACCACCCGGTCCTCGCTCACTGCGGCAAGCCGTCGGTGTACTCGAGCGGGATGGACTACGAGCAGGCGGTGTCGCGCGGGAACGACTTTGACCTGGCCGAGGTCCTCGATGGCTTCGGGTGCTCGCACTTTCCCGCCTGGGAGAGGATCTCGACGAGCGAACTGGGAACGCGCATCGAAGCGACCCGCTCGGCGACGGGCAACAAGCCGGCCTGGGTGTCGGAGCTCCAAGGCGGGCGCTCCAGCGCCGGCTTCGGGGTGTGGCCGGCGGTCGATCCGGCCACCCAGCAGCGCTGGGTATGGGGTGCCTACGGGCGGGGGATCAAAGCCGTCCTGTTCTGGTGCTGGCGGGACGAGGTGTTCGGCCGCGAATCCTCCGGGTTCGGGATCACGGGCTCGGACGGGCACAGTGCCGGCCGCCTGGAGCGCCTGGCCAGCACGGCAAGAGTGCTCCGCACCCATGAGGCGCTGCTCGATGCGTACCGTCCCGACGCCCCCGAGGTTGCCGTCCTCTTCTCACAGGGGAGCTACCAGCTGGACTGGGCGGAGAACGGCAGGAGCGCCGAGCAGGCCTGCGGCAGCACCACCGGGTGGCTCAGCTTGTTCGAGCGAATCCAGCTCCCGTACGCGGTCGTCGATGCCCTGCGTCCGAGCGGGCTCGAAGGTGTCCGGCTCCTCGTCATGGCCTGGCCGCTCGTGGTGCCGCCGGCGATGGCCGCCGCCATCATCGAGTGGGTGAGGGCGGGAGGGGTCCTCGTGACCGAGTCCGAGCTCGACGCCTTCGACGAGCGGGGGTTCTACAGGTATCCCGAGGACCGGCCCATGGCTTCGGCGCTCGGCATCCACAGCCTCGGGCGTCGCAGCCTCGACGACAGCGTCACGTTGTTGTTGGGTGCCGGAGCCGACCGGGACGCGATCCGCCAAGCGGTCTGGCTCGAAGCCTTCGACTCGAGCGGCTCGGAGGTCCTGGGCACTTCTGCGTCCGGAGAGGCGGTGGCCACCCGGCACCGGCTCGGCGCGGGTTGGGTCGTCACGCTCGGCACACTCGCCGGCCTCGGGTACTCGCGCGCCCGCCACCATGGCCTCGAGGCCTTCGCCCGCCGGGCGGCCGCGCTGGCGGGGGTCGCCCCGACGTTGCGCGTCTCGCCGGAGGACGGGGAGGTCCTGCAGTGGCGGTCCGGCCTTTCGGGCCGTTCTCGCCTCCTGTTCCTCACCGCCGACACGTCCTTGGACCGCGTCACCGTGAGCGGTGCCCGGGAGCTGTTGGGTGGGCGGAGGATATGGTCGCTCGCCGGAGGAGGTGCCTCCGAGCCGAGGTACTCGGCCGACGCCTTCGAGTTGGATGTGGCCCTGTCCCCCGACGGGATCGCCGTTCTCGCGTGGGTTGACGAAGAGGCGTGAGCCAGCCATATCGCCCGATGGCGGTGGCGACGTTGTCAGGCGAGCCTCGTGAGGACCTCGACCTCGAACGGCGGGAGCGTGAGCTGCGAGAGGGCTTGATCGGGCCCGGCCGCCCGCCTGCCGTAGGACGCGGTCCCAGCCGTGACAAGGCTCACCTCGACCTGATCCGGTGAGGTGTTGACGAGCACCGCCACCTCTCCGGCTGGGGTGCGCACGCGGCCCGTCATCACCCGCCCGTCAGGGACCGTCAATGCCTTGTCGACGCCCGCCGCGCTGGCCAGCGCGGAGTACAGGCGCCATGTGCTTTCCGGGTTGATCCGAGGCGCGCGCGCCGCCATGTGCTCGGTCGGGTAGGCGCACAGCACCATGGCTCCAGCGCCGACTTGCCGGCGGACCAGCGCCGGGCACCCGTGCCCGTCGAGGGCGAGAACGGTGGCACCGTCGGGCTCGAGCGGCAGGAAGGCGCGAGCGCTCTTGTTGCCTGCCACCTTGAAAGCGAGCTCGTCGCCCACCGCCAAGTCGCCCAGGGCCTCGACGAAACTGAACACCACCTCGTCGTCCTCGATCGGGTCGACGAGCCCGTATCGCAGCTGGTGGCGGATCCCGAACAGCTCTCCGAGCCATGGCACCCAGGGACCGACCTGCGAGCGGGCGCTGCCCGCGAAGTAGGAGAGGTACACCGTTGCCCCTCGCTCTGCCAGCTCGATCAAGTGTTTCGCAGTCGGAGCCATGAGCATTTTCGCCGACGGGAGGAGAAAGAGCTTGGCTGCGTCGCCGAGACCGTCGCGTTCGCGCATGAGAGTGACCGGCAAGTCGGCCTCCCGGGCGGCAATGTAGGCCTGCAGGAGGTTGTCGCGGATGTCGTCGCGGTAGTCGACGGTCGTGAACGCCAAGGTCCGCTCGAAGTGCTCGGGCACCACGATCGCCACCTCTCCGGCGATCGGCTCCCAACCGGTGCCGTCGAGATCGGCGACAAGGCGGGAGAAACGGGCGATCTCCGCCAGCTGCGGCTTCGGCTTGCCGCTCTTGTCGGTGAGGCCGAAGTGCATCTCGAAGGGGTGGTGCCGGTAGGGGTCCTCAGCCGAGAGGTCGTCGTAGTCGCAGTTGTTCCAGGCGAGCCAGCCCGTGGCGCCTGCGAGGAGGCTCGTGTGCAGCACCTGGCGGTAGTAGTGGGCTGCGTTCTCGTCGGAGGCGAAGTCAGAGCTCAGACCGAATTCCTCCAGCACGACGGGGCGGTCGAAGGAGCCGGAGAGCTCGCAGGCGAACGCGGCCGCCATCGATTGGCGTACCGGGTCGTCCGACATCGTGTAGACGTGTGGGCCGATGAAGTCCACCAACGGTGCGAGAGCCCTGAGCGAGTAGCCGTTGTCGTGGCCGGAGACCTCGATGCCCCACGCGCCGTCCCCGAGTGAGACCGGTTGGTGCCCGCCGCCGGCACGCACGGCCTGGACGAGTATGCGGGCCCACGCCGTTATCTCACCGGTCGTGGCCGGCCCACCGTAATGGGGCATCTCGTTGCTGATCAGCCAAGCGACCACCGCTTGGTGCGCTGCGAAACGGCGGGTGATCTCGGTGGCGAACCAGGCCTGTTGCGAGACGAGCCACACGTCGCGGTAGAGGTCACGGCCCGCCCGCCACGCAGGGTCCCAGTTCTGGCCCGACATGTGGCCGACGATGAAGGTGGGGATCGTCGTGAGGCCCGTCTCCACGTGGGCGTCGAGGAAGTCCTCGAATCGCTCGAGCACCGACGGCTCGAGGCGTTCGGGCTCGGGGACGAAATCGGGCCAGTAACAGAACGAGCGGGTGACGTTGCAGCCGTGCTCGGCGAGCACCGCCAGCTCCTGGCGGACGACGGTCGCGTCGTAACGGGTCCACATCCGCGGCCCCCCGGTACGTGACCAGAAGTTGGCACCGAGCCAGGAACGCCCCTTAAGACGTTGGTCCACTTGTCCGCCTCCCGAGCCCCTCGTCCTGCGAGAGGCGCTCATACTGAACCGCTCAATCGGTGGATCCTGACGAGCTTATGCAAGGGCTTCGATCGCCGTCGCTCATCAGTCCCGTCGCTGCTGCCGCACCCCGTGGCCGGACTCACCGGCGACGCTGAACGGCATCCGCATCGCAACTTAGCGGGTGCGCTCGTCCCTCCGCGTCAAGGATCCGGAGGCAGGGAACCATCCCCACTATGAGGTGTCAGAAACTCCCGGCAGCACCGCCGCGTGGTGTCGCGACGAGGTTGTGAGGCGGGCGGGCGGTCGTTCCCCGGGTGATGAGCTGTCCCCGGGCCTCACCTGTGCGGGTGATCACGCCGCTGTCGATGAGGGCAAGCAGTGCGCTCGCCCCGTGTGTGCCCATGGCGGGGATGTCGCGCTTTACCGCGGTGAGCGGAGGGTGGACCACCTGACAGTAGGTGGAGTCGTCCCAGGCGACGAGGGAGACGTCACGCGGGACAGAGAGCCCCATTTCATGGGCCGCACCCAGGCCGGCGACGGCGAGCACTTCGCTGTCGTAGACGATCGCGGTCGGGGGGAGTGGGTCCGCGAGCAACTGACGTGTCACTCTGCCGCCGCTCTCGGCCATGAAGTCCGTCGTGACGACTCGTGGCGGGAGCAGGAGCTCCTCCATCGTGGCCAGGTAGGCGTCCGTGCGGACCTGGGTGGATTGGAACTCCGGGACGCCCGCGACGCGGGCGATCCGCTCGTGGCCGAGGCGTGCGAGGTAGCGGACGACGTCGACGACGGCGCCTGCGTCGTCGCTACACACTGCTGACAGCCCCCCGATGCCTTCGGGACCGCCGATGACGACAGCCGGGAGACCGAGCTTCTCGATCAGCTCGAACCGAGGGTCGACCACGCGCGGGTCGACGACGAGCACGCCGTCGACGCGACGCTCCGCCCACCAGCGGCGGTAGATGGTCATCTCGGCTTCGAGGTCGTGGGCGACCTGGAGGGTGAGGCCGACGGAACGACGCGACAGCTCCATCTCGATGCCGGCTATGAGCTCCATGAAGAAGGGCTCGAAGGCGAGCGTCTGAGCCGGCCGTGCCAGCACGAGCCCGCATGCGCCGGCGCGCGCTCCCGACAGGGCCCTGGCGGCGCTGTTCGGGTACCAGCCGAGCTCGTCGGCGATCTTCAAGATGCGCTGTCGTGTCACCTCGGAGATCCCCGGCCGGCCGTTGAGCGCGTACGACACGGCACCCTTCGACACCCCGGCGCGAAGCGCTATGTCAGCGATCGTGACGCGGTGGAGCGGATTCGTCTTCTGGGCCACTGGCACTCCCTCCTGTCCGCCACTTCCCGACGCCGGCAACGCCGATGCAAGTTTGCGGGAGGCCGTCATGACCGGTGCCTGTCACCAAGGAGGAAGGTGAAGCGGGTAAGTAGGCCTTGAAGTGCATGATGGCAAGCTGGCTGGCCGAGCACGATGAGTCCGACGTCCTTCTTGAAGTCGCTGAGAAAGTGTAGCCGTCCCGGACCGATTACCCACGTGCCAGCCAGCCGGTCATCGGCAGAACCGCCCTCAGGAAGAAATGCGGGGGCGATCCGTGCCCGGTGGCGACCTTCGAGCTCTTGCACCTGGCATCCCCACAGACCCTAGGCTCTGGACCGGTTCACATGAACGCCGACTCTGAACGGGGCGTACGAGGAAAGGCACACCATGGCTAACGAGACCGTCTTCAAACGCTACGCCGGCAACCCCGTCGTGACCGCGAGCGCTGTCCCGCGCGCCAACAGCATCCACAACTCGGCGATCGTCAAGAGGGGGGAAGGCGACTACGCCGGTGTGTTCCGCGTGGACGAGCTCAGCATGGACTTCGTGCTCCACGTCGGCTTCAGCCGAGACGGCATCCATTGGGACATCGATCCCGAGCCGGCTCGGATAAAGAGCAACGATCCCGACGTCTTCGTCACGGACTACAGCTACGACCCTCGCCTCACGCTGTTGGAGGGGACCTATTACCTCACCTGGTGCAACGCCGGTCCCCAGGGTCCCAAGATCGGGCTTGCCACCACCAAGGACTTCAAGACCTTCACCCAGGGCGAGGACCTGCTGCCCCCGGCCAATCGCAACTGCGTTGTCTTTCCCCGCAAGATCGGGGGGAAATATGCCATTCTCCACAGACCCTCCGACCGCGGCCATACCCCGTTCGGCGACATCTTTTACGCGACGAGCCCTGACTTCGAGCATTGGGGCTGCCACCGGTTCGTCTTCGGTCCGATGGGCGGCTGGCAGGGGCTCAAGGTCGGGCCCGGTCCTGCACCCATCGAGACCGAGGATGGCTGGCTGCTCATCTACCACGGCGTCTGGCGGAGCTGCAACGGCTACCTGTACTACATCGGTGGGGCGCTCTTGGACCTGGACAAGCCGTGGAAAGTCCTCTACCGCACCAAGGACTACCTGCTCTCGCCCACCGAGATCTACGAGCGGGTTGGTGACGTCCCCAACGTGTGCTTCCCGAGCGCAGCGGTGATGGAACCAGATGACACACTCCGGCTTTACTACGGCTGCGCCGACACCTGCGTTTCGATGGCCGAGGCCAAGTTGTCCGATGTGGTCGAGTTCGTCAAGACCCACAGCTTCTGAGCCGCCGAGACCCGTGCGCAGACGCTGCCGGAGGTGAGGGGATGGGCGCTGTCCGCGGCGACCTGCAGTTGATCGTCTAGGTCGCGCTGCGGGTCGACTCGGCGGCCCGACGGAGCGCTTCGTCGTAGACGCGGACGAGGCGATCCCACCGCTCGTTCGCAGCGTGGTCGATCTCCTGGCGGCGCGGGTCCGCGTCGAACCAGGCGATCGTCTCTTGGATCCCTGCGGAGAACGGGACCGTGGCTTTGAAGCCGGGCACGAGGCTTCGCAGCTTGTCGTTGTCGAAAACCGTGCTGTACGACTTGTCCCCCCACAAGTTGCCCTCCTGCTCGGGGTCCGACGCGACGATCGCGTCGCTCGGGACGTGCAGGATCATCGGCTCGGCACCCGCGGCCCTGCCGACAAGCTCGTAGATCTGGTTCCAGGTGAGGCTCTCTTCCGAGGTGATGTGAAAGTCCTGGCCGATGGCGCCGGGATGCCCGAACAATCCGAGCAGGCCCTTCGCGAAGTCGCTGTTGTGGGTCAAGGTCCAGATGCTGGTGCCGTCACCGGGGACGATGATCCTCGCCCCCCGGCGCATCCGGTCGACGATCGTGAACGGCTTCTGCCAGCTGCCGATGACGACCGGTATCTGAGAGGGCCCGTAGGTGAGCGACGGCCTGACGATCGTGGCGGGAAAGCCTCTTTCCCGATATGCCCGCCGAAGGGTCTCCTCGCAGGCGATCTTGTCGCGCGAGTACTGCCAGTACGGGTTCACCGTGGGCGTCGACTCGGCGATCATCCAGTGCGAGGGCGGTTTCTCGTATACAGACGCCGAGCTGATGAACACGTACTGGCCGGCCCCGGCGAACACCCGGACGTCCTTTTCGACCTGGTCCGTTTGGAAGCCGACCCATTGGACAACGACGTCGAAGTCGAGCCCCGCGACGGCCGCTCTGACCTGCGCCTCGTCGGCGGCATCAGCGGTCAGTAGGCGCTCTTGCGCGACGACCGTCGGGAGCTTGGAGCGACCGCGGTTCAAAAGCCACAGCTCGTGACCGGCTGCCACCGTCGCAGCGGAGCATGCCGAGCTGATGAGACCCGTCCCGCCGATGAACAAGATGCGCATCCCAGCTGCTCCTTGGCCTCTTTGGTGATGTGACGCCGACCTTAGCCCGCCGAATCAGCCCAACTGGGGTGGTCTTCTCGCAACCCCGGCCCCGAGCCGGCGCACCCGCGCTGCGGACCGACAGTGGCGCTGCCAGAATTACGCCTGTGCGTGTCCGTGTGCTGTTGCTGCTCGTAGCAGTCATCGGCGCAGTGATCGCCCTGCCGGCGAGGGAGCCCGTCGCGGCCGTGACCGCATCGCAGTGGTGGGTGGCGCTCGCCTTCGCCAACCGCGAGCTTGGCGCGGTGGTGGAGGGGAGCGGCGTGGAGCAGGCTGCGCGGTGCGAGCTCTCGCTCTACTCGACGTCCAACGGCGGCGTCACGTGGGCGACGCCGGTAGTGCTGAGCCACGGTGCGTCCTGCGGCGCCGGTGGCTCGACCGACGAGATGGCGATGACAGCTGACGGCAGCTGGTTCCTCGCCACCGCCCAGGGCTTGTTCCGCGGCCGAGCCCGCCATGCGGGCTTCGAGCTGATCCGGCCCGACCGTCTCGTGCCATCTGAACCTACCTACACCTTCTGCTCGGTGGCGGCTGCGGGCAGATCTGTCTGGGTAGTTCTCGCCGATGCCTGCGGGCTGAGATCGGCAGGTGTCGTGCTGGCCTCAGGCAACGACGGAGCTGCCTGGACCAGGTCAAGAGACATGCCGCTTAAGTCTCTGGACGAGGCGAATCTCATCGACGCCACGCCGCCGGAGACTTTGGCGGTGGCGGGCCCTGCGAGCGCTTGGCTGATCGGGTCGAGGACCGCGCCGAGTTCCCAGGGCGCCGCCGGGACCCTCGCGGTGACGTACACCGCCGATGCGGGTCGCACATGGCACGCGAGCACGCTGCCGTGCAGAACCGACGCCATCGCCGGGATGCTCACCGCGGTCGGGAACGATGTTGCCACGTTGTGCCTCGGCGACCCGAGTACCGGTTTCGCGCCGATGGAGGTCATCACTTCCACCAACGGCGGCGCGAGCTGGACTGAACGCTGTGACAACGGCCCCCTTGGCTTGCTGCGGATCGTCGGCGCTTGCCCGGGGTTCGGTTACCCGGGCGCAATGGTTGCGATGCCAGATGGCGCCCTTGTGATGGCGATCGGCTACCCGATAGGTGGCGTGGACGTGTCGCTCGACGGTGGCCGCACCTGGAAGCTCGTGCTCAGATCGGCGGCGACGTTCCTCAGCTTGTCGCGGGGAACCGGAACGGTCTGGGTGCTCGCGCTGGGGCCGGGGAGCCCTGGTTTGAGGCTCGCGGAGTCCACGGACGGCCGCAGATGGCATGCGGTGGCACTGCCCACGTTGGGCTGACACCGCGAACGACCTCGCCTGTGGGCCTTGACTCTCACCCTGGGGGAGGCCGCACAGTTGGTATGACCGGGCATCCGCCCGGGACGAGGGAGTCGATCGTGGAACTGATGAGCATCGGTGAGTTCGCCCGGCGGTCTCGGTTGTCGCAGAAGGCGTTGCACCTCTACGACGAGCTCGGCCTCCTGTCACCGGCGCGCGTCGATTCGGACTCGGGCTATCGCTTCTACGAGACCGGACAACTCGAGCAGGCGCGCCTGGTCGCGATGCTTCGCGAGATCGGGCTTCCACTCGCTGAGATAAGCGTCGTCCTCGCTCTCGAGCCGCAGGCCGCCGCCCGCCAGATCGCCGCCTACTGGTCCGGCGTAGAGCGGGAACACGGCGCCCGCCGCGACCTGGCCGGTTACGTCGTCAAGAGCCTGAACGGAAAGAGGTCGGTCATGTACGAAGTCGCCATCCGCGAGATCCCGACGCGCAGCGTGCTGTGTCTCAAGCGCAACGTCAATCAGCAGGGAGCCTGGGCTTTCGGCAAGGAGTTCGTCGCCATCCTCAGGAACCGCCCGTTGTCGCAGATGGAAGGTGTCGCGGGGGCGGCCTTCTGCATCTATCACGGGGAGGTCAGCGACGACAGCGACGGCCCGATCGAGTGGTGCCGGCCTGTGCCGGGGGACCAGGCGAACGAGCTCGCGGCCGGCTTTCCCGAGCTCAGCTTGCGAACCGAGGCCGCCCACGAAGAGGCCTTCGTGCACCTTGGCGAGGGAAACCAGATTAGCCTTGCCCAGTGGCAGCTCGTGTCCGAGGTGCTGCGTGCTTGGGGAACCGAGAGAGGCCGGCAACCGAGCGACCTGGGTGTCCGGGTGAGCTTTCTCGCCCCGTCCCCGGTGACTCCCGAGAGCGTGCCGGACTGTGACTTCGCAGTCCCACTGGCCTGAGGCCGGTCCTTGGCGGCAGGCACGCGCCGGGACGGTGAGGTCACGGGTGCACGGCCCGCTTTTCCTCAGGCCTTGTCCCGCTGAGGGACATGAGCCCGGGCCGCGTCCGGGCCGGGTCCACTCCCCGGAGATCCGGTGACCCGGCCGCGGCCGAAAGCGCCGTGGTGGGCGCAGACCTGGGCTGCGACGGACATGGCGGAGCTCATCACGCTCTCGAGGTCATCGCCGCGCAACACTCCTGCAAGGACCGTGCCGATCACAGCGTCGCCGGCTCCCAGGGTGTCGAGGGGCGTGATCGGACTGGCCTCGGCGTGGACGGTCTCGCCCGAGGAGGTTGAGATCGAAGCGCCCCGCGGACCCTTCGTTACCAGCACCACTTCTGGCCCGGCGCGCAGGACCCGTCTTGTCAGATCGCGCACAGCAGCGGTGCCGAGACTCGTTCCCGAGAAACAGGCCATCCAGACCCTGTCCAAGAGGGGCTCGTAGTAATCGCCCGGCCGGTCGGAGAAGTCGAAGGACACACGCGCTGCGCACGCTATGGCCTCCAGCTGGTTCTCGGTACCGCTACGGGCGCCTGAGTGGACGCAGTCGAACCGACTGAGATACTCGAGGTCGGTTTCGTCGAGGACGAACCGTGACACGCCGAGCCCGTAAGCCACAAAGCGCCGGTCGCCGCCGTCGAGCTCGACGACCGAGTACGCGTTCGGTCCCTCGATGACCCTGAGGCGGTCGGTCCCCACCCCTTCGTCGTCCAGCGCCGCCTTGACTGCGCGCCCGGCCTCATCGGTGCCGATGGCGCCGAGGTAGGCCGCGTTCATGCCCGCCTTGCGAGCGGCCACGGCGACGTTCAAGGCATTCCCGCCCGGGAAGAGGCACCCGAGTGACGGGTAGATGTCCGCCACGTTGTCACCGACCGCCGCTACTTGGTGCATCGCGTGACCTTGGTCGCCGAGAAGTGGGTCAGATCTCGAGTCCTTGCCTGGCGCGGAGAGGCGGTCCGGTGTCCGTCGAGAAAGCGAGACGGGATCAGGGCACCACGAGAATCGGAAAGCGTCCTCGCGCGAGCAGCTGGCGCGGGACGCCACCGAGGTGGAGAGCCGGGTGGGCCGAACGTCCCACGACCACGAGGTCGGCCTTGCACTCCTGCGCAAGCTGCTCGAGCTCTGCGGCGACCTCACCGCTGCGGCAGGTGAAATCACCGCGGACACTTGCCTGGCCCAGTTCCTGGGTCACGAACTGCGCCAGGTGTTCGTCGCTCTCGGCATCACCGACGAGCGGGACAGGTGCGAAGAACCCACCGAGGGCGGCCGCACCGGGTACGTGGGAGACGAAGCAGGCATGGACGCAGCCTTGCTCGCGGACCGCCAAGCCGACTGCCATGGCGAATGCGCGGTAGCTCGGATCAGAACCGTCTGTCCCGACGACGATGCTCCTTATGGCCATGCCCTACTCTCGCGCAGCGGGCGCCGTCGGTCCCGGACGGGCCGACCCGATCAGCTCGCCGGGCGACTCGGCGGCCCCGTTCTCGTCTGCCGCGCCGTTCCCGCGGCCCCCTTGAGCCACGCTTGCGACCAGATCTGGGGCGGCTTTCCCGTCACGATCGTGGTGGATCCTGAGTCCGTGACCGTGGTGAAGGTGTGCCTTCTGGGCGATCGACTCGTCGTCCACATGGATGAACTTCTCACCCCGCAGGGCCGAGGCGATGGCGGCGATCACGCACATGATGACCGCGAAGCTGAGTATGAGGACCAGCGCATCCTTGAACGACGGACCGATGAGATGGGGGAAGAAGGAGCGGCCTGTGATGGCGGCCGCCTGGCCGGCGGGAAGGTGGTTGAGCACTGCCGGGCCGAGCAGGCTCTTGAGCGGGTTGTAGCCCAGGAAGGCGGCGAAGATGTAACCGAGGGGCGGCAGATGGGAGAGCTGGGTGGCGGCCGCCACGGGGACGCCGTGCGCGAGGAGGCCATGGAACATCGCCGCGGGCACCTTGTCGTTCAGCCCGAACACGAGCAGCGTGAAAAAGAGCCCCATCGAGAGCGGAAGGCCTGTCTGGGCGAAGGTCACGCGCATGCCCGAAGCTGCTCCGCGGTAGCGGGCCGGGACCGAGTTCATGATCGACGCCGTGTTCGGCGAAGCGAACAAGCCGCCGCCGATCCCTGAGACGAACATCACGATGGCGAAGGGTTGGTAGGAGAAGTTGGCCGGGAAGGTCATCATCACCCCGTACATGGCGGCTGTGAGGAGCATCCCAGAGGTCGCGAAGAGCCGGGCCCCGTAGCGGTCCGAGAGCTTGCCGGATATGGGCCCGGCGACCACGAAGCCGAGCATGAACGGGAGCATGTAGATCCCTGCCCACAACGGCGTGCGGGCGAAGCTGTATCCGTGCTGTGGCAGCCAGATGCCTTGGAACCAGATCATCAACATGAACTGGAGGCCGCCTCGACCAACGCCGCCCAGGAAGTTCGCCGCGTTGCCGGCGGTGAACGCCCGGATGCGGAAAAGCGACAGGCGGAACATGGGCTCGGCCACCCTCGTCTCGATGAAGCCGAAGAAGATGAGAAGCGCGAGACCGCCGAAGATCATCTCCAGGACGAAGGGATTCCCCCATCCGGTGAGGGAGTGGCCGTAGGGCTTGATGCCGTAGGTGACGCCGGTGAGGAGCATGACGAGGCCCGCCGCGAACGAGAGGTTCCCGAGCCAGTCGATCTTCGCCTTGATGCGGATGCCGATCTCCTTCAGCTTGAGGAAGGCCCAGACTGTGCCGAAAGCGCCGATCGGCACGTTCGCGAGGAAGACCCAACGCCATCCGACCTGGGAGAGGAGCCCACCCACGAGAATGCCCAGGAACGAGCCGACGATCCCCACGACCATGTTCATCCCGAGCGCCAGACCGAGCTGCTCTGCAGGGAAAGCGTCGGTGATGATCGCCGCCGAGTTCGCCATCAGGAGCGCGCCGCCCACGGCTTGGACCATCCGCAGGATGACGAGCTCGAGCGCTCCGTTCGTGCCTGTGCTCCAGACCGTCGACAAGAGGATCGCCGAGACGGTGAACCAGGCGAAGCCGAGGTTGTACATCCTCACGCGGCCGAACATGTCGCCGATGCGCCCTACGGTCACCACGACCGCGGCCGACACCAGGCTGTAGCCCATCATGATCCAGAGCAGGTACGGGAAGCTGGCCGCCTGCAACGGGTTCAGGTGGATGCCCCGGAAGATGACCGGCAGGGCGATGATGAGGCTCGTCCCGTTCAAGGTCGCAAGCAGCATGCCGATCGTGGTGTTGGAAAGGACCACCCACTTGTAGCGGGGCCCCACCGCCGTCGACCGAGTCGGTGTCAGCAGGCTCACGTTCGCTTCTCCTCTGGTTCGTGGTGGCCCCCCGTCACCTCCGGTGTCTCCCCTGGGCGCTCGGTCGCGAACGACTCGAGCAGGGTCACAGCTCGTTCGAGCGCCGCGCGGTCCGGCTTGCAGAGGGCACTCACGTGCCCGGCAAGCCAGGCGTTGCCGATGCGGGCGCGCCGCTCAAGAAGTTCCGTGCCTGCGGGCGTGGCTACGAGCTGCACGCCCCTGCGGTCGGCAGGGTTCATCCGTCGTGCGATGAGACCCGCAAGCTCCAGTTTGTCGGCAAGGCGCGTCGCGGCCGGGGAAGGCAGGCCCTCGATCTCGGCGAGATGGCCGACACCGAGCGGGCCGTTGCGGACCACGGTGGCAAGCGCCGAGAACTGGGCGATCGTGAGCTCGGACGGGTCCACCCGACGAAGCTGTCGCGAGAGGCGGACCATCGACAATCGCAACCGGGCGGCCAGCACGTGGGGCGCATCCGCCTCGCCTCTCGCGCCCGCCGCATCGCTCATCGCCCTACGCCTCTTTCCCGAACTGCCCAGCTGCCGGAGTTGTGCCGCACCGGCCACCTCGTTGGCCGGACCGCCTGTCCCTGGCTAATGTGCCGACATTATTATATGTCGACAGTATCGATCCAACCTTGAGGGCGTGAGGCGATTGGGCGCTGCGGGCACGGCGGTCTGTGGCAGATCGGCTGCAGGCCGATGAGCAGCGCCGAGCCGTTCGTCGTCATGTCCAAACCAATCGGGCCGATCTGCAACCTCGACTGTGGATACTGCTACTACCTGGGAAAGACGGCGCTGTTCCCGCCTGGGGAGCACTTCCGGATGAGCCCTCAGGTGCTCGAGTCGTACATCTCCTCGTTCATCGCTGCCAGCCCCGGGCCGCTCGTGCACTTCGGCTGGCACGGCGGCGAGCCGACCCTGGCGGGGATCGAGTTCTACCGCCGCGTAGTCGAGCTCCAGGATCGGTACCTGCCGGCAGGGTGGCGCTGCCTCAACAACATTCAGACGAACGGGACGCTGCTCGACGCGCGCTGGTGCAGTTTCCTAGCCGAGAACCACTTCGCAGTGGGGCTCAGCATCGACGGTCCGGCGAGCCTGCACAATGCTTCTCGTCCCGACCGGCGCGGGCGGCCCACCCACGATCGGGCGATGCGGGGACTCGGCCTACTGCGCGCCGCCGGCATCGAGCCGGACGTGCTCTGCACGCTGAACGCGCTCACCGCCGCTCATCCGACCGAGGTCTACAGGTTCTTCGTCGACCAGAAGGTGCAGTGGCTGCAATTCCTCCCGGTTGTCGAGAAAGCACCCGGCGGTGTGTCGGAACGCTCGGTGACGCCCGAGGCGCTGGGGGAATTCCTCTGCACGATCTTCGACGAGTGGGTCCGCCACGATATCGAGCACATCGGTGTGCAGAACTTCCTCGAGTGCCTCCTCGTCGTCACGGGCAAGCCGGCCAACCTCTGCGTGATGTCGCGGACGTGCGGACGGGTTCTCGCCATGGAGCACGACGGGAGCGTCTACTCCTGCGACCACTATGTCGATCCTGCTCATCGCCTCGGAGAGGTGACGAGCGACGGGCTCGCGGCATTCGTCGACTCGCCGGCACAGATCGCCTTCGGCGAGGCGAAGCACGACTCCCTGCCGGCGTGCTGTCGGGAGTGCCCGGTGGGCTTCTTGTGCCACGGGGGCTGTCCGAAGGACCGCTTTACAATCACGGCCGCCGGCGAGGCAGGTCTCAACTACCTCTGTGCCGGGTACCGGCGCTTCTACGGCCACGTCCTGCCCTATCTCAGGCGGATGGCGGCCCTTGCCCGCCATGGCCGGCCGATCTTCGAGATCAGCGCGGAGCTCGAGACAGCCGAGCACGAGGATCGGTTGCGATGGCGGACGACCGGGCGCAACGACTCGTGCCCGTGTGGGAGCGGCCGGAAGTACAAGCAGTGCTGTCTTTTGACCCGACGCCGGTGACGGCTGCCGTGCCGGCACTTTTGCAGGCCAGTTCCGGCTCTCTTCGCGACCCTGCACGATCTCGTCGAAGGTCGAGGTGCGGCGCGCGACCTCGAGACGGGCGCGCTCGGTCCTCGGCACGTCGGCGTAGTACTAGGTGTTCGGCAGCTCGAAACCGGCCCGCCCGTGGCGAACCGGCGTCTTCTGGGTTGATCGCGCCCACGACGGCGTCGAGAGACACCACGCCGCTCAGCGCTGCCAAGCCGCCGAGAAGCACGGCATTCGGCACAGGCCGGCCGAGGTGCTCCAACGCGAGCTGTGTGGCGGGGGCGATCGCCAGGCGGTCCCGGCGCATCCCTCCGGCGAGCTTGCCGAGGCCCAGCTCGTCGAGACTGTGAGTCATGTTGATGAAGAGATAGCCGTCTGCGCCGAAGCTGGCGAAAAGGTTGACCTGGTGCAGAAGCATCCTGCACCACCACTGCGTCAGGAGCCGCGATCGGCGAGTGGGTGCGGATCTCGGTGTCGCTTATGCGGCAGAACGCCACCACCGGGGCGCCGGCGCGTTCTGAGCCGAAGCTCGGGAGCGCCTGGGCGTGGCGGCCCTCCACGAACGCCGCTACCGAAAGCATCTCCGCTGCGGTAACCACTCCGTGGCCACCCCGGCCATGGAAGCGGACCTGGAACAGCACCGGAGCTTTCCGCGGTGTTGTTCGGTTCTAGGGCGCGTCGATGTCGACCCGGACCACTTTCACTATCCTTCAGGCGCCAAGCATCCCTGTGCAGGGACACGGACGACAGTTCCTCTGCCCTATTTCTCCGGTATTTCTCAGGCGCGCGGCTAGCGGGCGCTCCGGTCGTGCCCTCATGGGCCGCAGGGGAGCAGCCGGTCGCAGCCGCCCCACGAGGTGCCTCCCGATGCCACACTTGGAGTGATGACGGACCGAACAACGGCCCCGGGAGCAATCGCCGAAAGCCGCGCTCACCGGGCGACGTCCTTCGATCGCGTGCCCCGCCTGGTCTTTTGGGAGACGACCAAGGCCTGCCCGCTCGCGTGCGTGCACTGCCGGGCGGTCGCGCAGCGCGAGCCCGTACCGGACGAGCTCACCACCGAAGAGGGCAAAGCGATCATTGACGAGCTCGCCGGCGCCGGTCGCCCTGCCCCGGTCCTGATCCTGACCGGCGGCGACTGTCTGCAACGGCCCGACCTCGGCGTCCTTGCCGCGTACGCACAGGCTTCGGGCGTGCCGGTCGCCATCTCGCCCTCGGTCTCCCCGAGCCTCAACGCCGCCACGGTATCGATGCTTTACGCCAACGGGGTGAGGACCGCGTCGCTCAGCCTGGACGGAGCAGTCGCCGAGACGCACGAACAGGTTCGACAGATCCCCGGTCACTTCGGCGAGACGATCAGCGCGATCGGTCTCCTCAAAGAACACGGCCTGGCCGTGCAGATCAATACGGCTGTCATGGCGCAGAACGTCAGGGAGCTCGCGGACCTGGCGGCACTCCTGGTCCGCCACGGAGTGAGGACCTGGGAAGTCTTCTTCCTCATCGGGGTGGGACGCGGGCACGATATCGCCGAGATCGAGAACGACGAGTACGAGGACGTCTGTCACTTCCTCGTCGACGCCGCCCAGTATGGGATGACCGTGCGGACAGTGGAGGCGCCCTTTTTCCGCCGGGTCCGTGACTGGCGGTCCAAGCGGACCGACGCGAGTGCGGACCCTGGGATCGAGTTCGGGCTCGGACCGCTCTACGGGGAGCTGCGCGCCCGCCTTCGCGAGCTGATGGGCGAGCCGACGTCCCCGGTTCTTGCGCCGACGGCCTCCACCCGTGACGGCAAGGGGATCGTGTTCGTGGCCCACGACGGTCAGGTGTACCCCGCCGGGTTCATGCCTCTTCCGCTCGGATCGGTGCGCGACACGGGCGTGCTCGGCATCTACCGCGACGACCCGGTGCTGAAGGCGATCCGGAACGCCGAGTTCCCCGGGCGCTGCGGGCGGTGCGAGTACTCCGACGAGTGCGGTGGGTCGAGGGCGCGGGCCTACGCGGCCACCGGGGACCCACTCGCCGACGACCCAGCTTGCCGATACCTTCCCTCGTAGGCGACACTCGCGAAGTCGCCCCGCGCGCTGAGCGACTGGTCCGAGTCGAAGGAGAGCCGAAGATGGGCGTAACTGTTTCAGGTGTCAAAGCCGTGGAGATTCTTGACTCCCGAGGTAACCCGACCCTGGCGGTGACGGTGACGCTCGGCGACGGCACCAGTGCGCGCGCAGGCGTACCGTCCGGCGCGTCGACTGGCTCACGCGAAGCGGTCGAGCTGCGCGACGGCGACCCGGCTCGCTTCGGAGGTAAAGGTGTTCTCGGAGCTGTGGGGGCCGTCAACGGTGAGATCGCCGAGGCGTTGAGCGGTCGGACCTTCGCCGATCTCGCGGAGCTGGACCACACCCTGATCGAGCTCGACGGTACCGAGAACAAGGCCCGTCTCGGGGCCAACGCCATAGTTGGCGTGTCGATGGCTGCGGCCCGGGCGATTGCCCTAGCCGCCGGAGTGCCGCTCTGGCGCTCCCTCAACCCCCAAGGGGTGACGCCGCGGCTACCCGTGCCGCACTTCAACGTCCTGAACGGAGGGGTGCACGCGCCGAACAAGCTCGACTTCCAGGAGTTCATGGTGGCCCCGATCGGCGCCCCGAACATGGCAGAAGCCGTGCGCGCCGGTGCAGAGGTCTACACGGCGCTGCGCAAGCTGCTGGCCGGCAAGGGCTTCGCGACAGGACTCGGTGACGAAGGGGGCTTCGCCCCGGAGATCGACGAACCCGAAGAAGTCCTCCGTTTGATCGTCGAGGCGATCAACCAGGCCGGCTACCGCCCCGGCCGCGAAGGTGTGGCGATCGCGCTCGACCCGGCCGCGAGCGAGTTCTTCCGCGGCGGCAGCTACCACGTTGCCGGCGAGACCCTGTCGAGCGACGACATGATCAGCCGCTACGCGGCGATCATCGAGGACTTCCCGGTGTGGAGCCTGGAAGACGGACTGGCCGAAGCAGACTGGGAGGGCTGGGTACGTCTCACCGAGCAACTCGGTGACCGCCTCCAGGTCGTGGGCGACGACCTCTTGGTCACGAACCCGAAGATCATCACCGAGGCGATCGCCCGCCGGGCGGCGAACTCGGCGCTGATCAAGGTCAACCAGATCGGCAGTGTGACCGAGACGCTCGCCGCGATCGCGGTGTGCAGGCAAGCCGGCTGGACGCAGATGGTGTCGCACCGCTCGGGCGAGACCGAGGACACCTTCATCGCCGACCTTGTCGTTGGCTCCGGGTCCGGACAGCTCAAGACCGGTGCGCCGGCCCGCGGCGAGCGCGTGGCGAAGTACAACCGGCTGATCGAGATAGAAGCGGCCGAGCGGCTTCCCTACGGACTGATCGGCTGATCCCCGGGGGCGGCCAGCCGCCCCTGTGCAGGCCTTTTTCGAAGACGCTCTTCTCATGGTCGTGACGTCGCAGGAGGCCGCCTACCGTGTCTGGACGTGGAGGCAGATCATGTCTTTCTGGTCCGGCACGGTGAGACGGCTCTCAATGCCGTCGGCGTTCTGAGGGGACAGCTCGACGTCCCGCTCAGCGCGACGGGTCAAGCCGAGGCGCTTGCGCTCGGCGAATTGTTTCGCGACGTACCCCTGAGAGCAGTCATGTCGAGCCCGCTCAGACGGGCGGCCGACACGGCGCGTCCGCTGGTCCTCGGCTCGACGGCTCTGCTCGGGATCGACGACCGCCTGAGGGACCGTTTCTACGGCGAGTGGGCCGGGCACGCGCTCGCGGAGGTCGAGGAGCGTTTCGGGTCGATCGACGCGGCTCCGGGTGTCGAAGAGTGGCAGTGTGTCGAGGACAGGGCCGAGAGGGCTTTTCTGGACGTCGTCGCGGGCGTTGGCGCCGCGGCCGGTGGGCAGGTCGGCGTGGCGCTGGTTTCTCACGACGCCGTGCTCCGGGCGCTGCTCGGACGGCTCCTGCCTTCCGTGGACCTGGGCAGCGTTGAGCTCCCGACCGGGTCCTGGTCGGAGATCGTGGCGGGACCGGTCGCCGGGTGGCAGGCCCTGCATCTCGGCCAGGTCCCGGCGAGCGGTCGGCGACCAGATCTTCGCAAGGGATCGGGCAACCTCGGCGATCAACCGGGCAATCGAAGAGACCCGCTTTGTTGAAGCCGAAGAGGAGTGACTCCCGGTAACGGTTTGGCAGGACCTCCCCCGGCGTAGGCTGAGCCCGTGTTGCGCCTTCTGACCGCCGGAGAGTCCCACGGGCGTGGGCTCGTTGCCATCGTCGAGGGGCTCCCTGCCGGACTGCCGATCGGCGTGGACGAGATCTCCGGAGAACTGGCCCGTCGGAGGCTCGGCTTCGGGCGAGGTCCACGCCAACGGTTCGAGACCGACGAGATCACCATTGTGGGCGGGGTTCGTCACGGACGGACTTTGGGGTCACCGGTCGCCATCGAGATCGCGAACGCCGAGTGGCCCAAGTGGCAAGAGGAGATGTCCCCTGAGCCCGGGCATCCCTCGCGCCGGCTCACTCAGCCCCGCCCCGGCCACGCGGACCTTGCCGGCATGCAGAAGTACGGCTTTGACGATGCCCGCGACGTGCTAGAGCGGGCTTCGGCCCGTGAGACGGCGGCGAGAGTGGCAGCCGGTGCCTGCGCCAAGGCGCTCCTGGCGAAGATCGGCATCGCGATCGTGAGCCACGTCGTGCAGATCGGGGGCACCGACGCGTCGGCCGGGCTTCGTCCGACGCCGGGCGATCTTGCGACGGTCGATGCGTCGCCGGTGCGGTGTTTCGACCCCTCGGCCGAGGCGACCATGATCACCGAGATCAAGGCTGCGGCCAAAGAGGGCGATTCGCTCGGCGGCACCGTCGAGGTCGTGGCCTACGGAGTGCCCGTGGGCCTGGGAAGTCACGTGCATTGGGACCGCAAGCTCGACGGCCTCATCGCCCAGGCGCTGATGAGCATCCAGGCGGTGAAGGCCGTATGGATAGGCGAAGGCTTCGATATCGCCCGTCGCCGGGGCTCTGTCGGCCACGACTCCATTTACTTCGACCCAGGGTCGCGCGCCTACAGGCGAGAGACCTCGCTGGCCGGTGGCATCGAGGGCGGAATGTCCACCGGGGGTCTTCTCCTTGTCGGCGCCTCTATGAAGCCGCTCGCCACGCTGAACCGCCCGGTTCTGAAGACCGTCGACGTCCTCACCAAGGAGGAGACCGTCTCGTTCAAGGAGCGCACCGACGTCACCGCGGTGCCCGCCATGGGCGTGGTGGCAGAGACGATGCTGGCCCTTGTGCTCGCCTCCGAAGCGCTCCGCAAGTTCGGAGGCGACAGTATCGCAGAGCTCGAGCGCAACCACGCCTCCTACCTCGCCGAGGTCCGCGACGAGCATTGGCCGAGTGCGGTAACGGATTGAATCTAGAGCAGGGAATCGTCCTCGGCATTGCCGGCTTCCTCGGGGGCGCGGTGAACAGCGTCGCCGGGGGCGGTTCGCTCATTTCCTTCCCCGCCCTGTTGGCGGTGGGCTATCCCGGTGTCACGGCGAACATGACGAACACGGTCGCACTCTGGCCCGGTTACGTGGGCAGTTCCGTCGCGTATCGCCGGGAGCTTCAAGGCCAGCAATCCCGTGCGGCAGTCCTGGCAACCACCTGCGTAGCCGGTGGCATCGCCGGGTCGGTGTTGTTGCTCACGACGCCCGCCAGCGTCTTCAAGCGAGCCGTGCCCTTTCTCATTCTCCTCGCGTGTGCCCTGTTCGCCCTGCAACCGATCGCCACCCGCGTGCTCGCAAAGCGGCAGGCACCCTCCAAGGAGCACCGTTCGTTCGGTCTTCACTTCGCGGTCCTGCTTGCCGCCGTCTACGGCGCCTACTTCGGGGCGGGGCTCGGCATCGTGCTCCTTGCGATCCTCGGGTTGGCCATCCCTGACAGCCTGCAGAAGCTGAACGGACTGAAACAGGTCCTCTCGGTCGTCATCAACTCCGTGGCGCTCGTCGCCTACAGCGCATTCGGTCGTGTCGCGTGGACTGCGGTCGCCGTCATGGCTGTGGCCAGCCTTGCCGGCGGCCGGCTGGGCGGCGGCTTTGCCCGCCGGCTGAGCCCGGTCCTCTTGCGCGTCGTAGTCCTCACCTTCGGCGTCACGGTCGGCTGCATACTGCTGGCGCGGCAATGACGCCGCCCAGCTGGGTTGGTACGCTCGGCGGGCGTGTTCACTGGACTTGTCGAGGAGATGGGTTACTACGTCGGCCATGACGGCGACCGCTACCGGATCAGGGCGTCGCTCGTGCTCGAGGACGCCAAGGTCGGCGACTCCATCTCGGTGAACGGCTGCTGCACGACCGTCGTCGCCTGCGGTGGGGGGACCTGGGAGACGCAAGTAACCGGCGAAACCTTGAGCCGGACGACCTTCGGCCTCCTCGAGCCCGGTGACCCCGTGAACCTCGAGCGGCCGGTGCGGGTGAGCGACCGCCTCGGCGGGCACATCGTGCAGGGTCACGTCGACGGCATCGGGGAAGTGACAGCCGGGTCGCCGGATCTCAGGGTGCGGATACCGCCGGAGCTGACCCGCTACTGCGTGGAAAAGGGTTCTATCGCGGTCGACGGAGTGAGCCTCACGATCTTCGACGTCGACCAGGACGGCTTCTCGGTCGCGGTGATACCCCACACCGCTGCGATGACGACGCTCGGCGGTCGGATACCTGGTGACAAGGTCAACATCGAGGTTGACGTAGCTGCGAAGCAGATTGAAAAGCTCCTCGCTCCGTACCTCGCGAAGCTGATGTGACGATGGCCGCTCGCGCAGCTGCCTGCCGCTTGCTTCCTGTCAGCTGAAGCACCTCCGGCGGCCATGCTCATGAGAGCCCCGAGCCGCCGGTCAACTCCTTGGGCGCGGCTCGCCGCGTGCTGGCGGGTGAACCCGGGGCTCACCGCCGTTGTTGTCCTCGCGCTCCTGCTCGGTCTCCTGCTCAGGCTGTATGCCCTCGGCCGGGGCACCATCAACGCCGACGAGGCGGTTGTCGGACTCATGGCCCAGCAGATCCTGCACGGTCATTTCTTCGCCTTCTACTGGGCCCAGAACTACGGAGGCACGGAGGCTTACGCCGCCGCGGTGGTTTTCGCCCTGTTCGGGAGCTCTGCGTTCACCCTCGGACTCACAACGGTCCTGCTCTGCGCCGCCTCGGTCGCGATCCTGTGGCGGATCGGGAACCGCCTGTTCGGCAGTCCGGTCGGGGCGGTGGCCGCGATCGCGTTCTGGGTCTGGCCCGAGCCCTATGTGACTTATTACGGCCACGGGGACGGCTTCCGCTGGATCGTGCTGGTGTGCGGGCTCGTGGTGTTCCTGACCGTTCTCAGGATCGGGGATGGTGACGGCGGGAGGCTCGACTGGCTCGCGCTCGGGCTGACCGCCGGCGTGGGTTGGTGGTCCAGCCCGGAGATCGCCTACTTTCTCGCCCCGGGCGGCGTCTACCTCATGGCGCGCATCGTCCAGCGGCGGGCGAAAATGCCCCCGGGTTCGCTGGCTCTCGGGATTGCGGCTCTTGGCCTCGGATCGCTCCCGTGGTGGTGGCACGACATCCCCCATCACTTCGACTCGCTCGCAGGGATTCCCCAGCCTCCCCCTCCGACTCCTGGGGGGGCGTACTGGTGGCATCTAGGCATTTTCGACCGTTACGTGCTCCCGATCGTGCTCGGTCTTCGGACGCGCGGGTCGGGCGCATGGGTCGTCCCGTCGAGGCTGACGCCGCATCTCGTGAACGTCTTGATCGTGGTGCTCCTCGCCTGGCTCGTGTACCTGGCGGCGCACGGGCGCGCCTGGCTGCTGGTGCTCTTTATCGGGGCTTTCCCGTTTCTCTACGCGGCCCAGCCGTTCACCTGGTACTGGCACGACGCCCGCTACGCGATCTTTCTCGCACCATTGCTCGGCCTCGTGGTCGTCTCCCTGGTTTGTGAGGGCGGCATGTGGGCGCTCGGCTACGCACAGTCGGCGCCGGCGATCATGGCGGCCCTCGCGCTCGCTGCTGGCCTGGGGCTGACGCTCGTTGCGGCCAGGGGCGAGCAGCCTTACAAGCCACGGCCCGCTCTGCCGGCCTTCGAGCGCACCAGTTGGCTCTCGTGGCATTCCAACCCGAACAACCTGCCCACCGCGCTCGCCGATTCGCTCGTGCGATGGAATGTCCACTACGCCTTTTCGAGCTACTGGCTCGGGTACGACGTCGGGTTCCTCTCCGACGGCCGCGTCATGGTGAGCCCCGCCGGGCCCGAATTCATCCGCTATCCCCCCTATTACCAGGCGATAGCCGCCAGCCCGACAGCTGCATGGATCTTCGTGGACCCTGCGCTCGAGCGGGACGCGGCTGTCGAGGCCGGGACAACGGCCCTCGACCCTGGTTGCGCCACGCCGGACCAGCAGTGCCTCTTGATCCCCGAGATCGTCCAGTGGTGCGAGGCTCACCACATCAGCTACTTGCTGCGCTACAGCGGGCCGTACGTGGTGGTCATCCCCTCCGAGCGCGTGCTGCCCACTCAGATACTGCCTTACTTCGGCATGTGACCTGTCCGCTCAGCCGGGCCTGTCGCGCCTCTCGGACAGCGCCTGAGGACACGTGACCCGGACTGCCAGTCGCAGTCTCAGGCGATGCCGGCCAGCACCTCGGCGATCTGCACGGCGTTGAGCGCAGCACCCTTGCGGAGGTTGTCGCCGACGACGAAGAGCGACAGCCCGTGGAGCAGGGTCGCGTCCCGCCGAATCCTGCCCACGAGCGACACGTCACCACCCGTGGCGCCGAGCGGCGTGGGGATGTCGCAGAGCTCGACGCCCGGCGCCTCCTTGAGGGCGGCGATCGCTTCCTCAGCGCTGAGCGGGCGCTCGAGCTCTAAGTTGAGGGCCAGGCTGTGCCCTGTGAACACCGGCACCCGGACGCACGAGCACGAGACGAGGAGGTCCGGGAGACCGAGGATCTTGCGGCTCTCGTCGCGGAACTTCTGCTCCTCGTTGGTCTCGCCGCTCCCGTCGTCGACGAGCTGGCCGGCCACCGGGATGACGTTGAAGGCGATCGGTTTGGGGAACTTCACGGGGGCGGGCAGGTGGACGGCGTTGCCATCGTGCGCGAGCGCAGCGGCGCCGTTCGCCACCTTGCGGACCTGCTCGTCCAGCTCGGAGGTTCCGGCGAGGCCGGCGCCCGAAACCGCCTGATAGGTCGATGCCACGACTCGGCGCAGCCCCGCAAGCTCGTCCAGCGGCTTCAGCACGGGCATGGCAACCATCGTCGTGCAGTTCGGGTTGGCGACGATCCCTTTCGGTATCGAGCTCAGTGCCCCGCGGTTGACCTCGGGCACGACCAAGGGAACGTCCGGGTCCATGCGCCAAGCGGACGAGTTGTCTATGACGATGGCGCCGGCGTCAGCGACACGCGGCGCAAGCTCCAGGGAGGTCTTGGCGCCGCACGAGAACAAAGCGATGTCTATCCCTGCGAAATCTGCGCCGACCACGTCTTCGACCACGACCTCGCCGCCATCCCACGGGAGCGTTCGTCCTGCCGACCGCACGCTCGCGAAAAAACGCACTCTCTCCGCAGGAAACTTTCGTTCCGCAAGGATCGACCTCATAACGGCGCCGACTTGTCCCGTGGCGCCGAAAACCCCTACTTGCATGGGGCGATCTTAGTGGCACCCTCATTGGAGGCCGGAGTCGGCCCGGACGGCGTCGCCAGGCGGGGCCTCGACGGCTCCGTCGTCAGCTGTTGAGCTCGAAAGCGGTGTGGAGGACCTGGACGGCCCGCTCCGCGTGCTCGGCGCGCACCAGGCACGAGATGCGGATGGGCGAGGTGGAGATCATCTCGATGTTGATCCCGGCCGCCGCGAGGGTCTCGAACATGGTCGCAGTGACTCCGGGATGCGTCCGCATCCCCGCGCCGACGAGAGAGACCGTGGCGACGTCATCGTCGGCGATCACCGAGATCGCGCCCAGTTGCGGGACGAGCTGCTCCGCCACATCGAGGCTGCCGTCCAAGTCGGAGCGGGGGACGGTGAAGGAGATGTCGGCCATGCCGTGGTGCGAGGTGTTCTGGACGATGACGTCGACGTTGATCGCCCGGTCGGCGAGCCCCCTGAACACAGAGGCGGCGATGCCAGGCTGGTCCGGCACACCGGTGATCGTGATCTTGGCCTCGGTCGAATCGCTCGTCACCGCCGAGACGATGGGTTGTTCCATGGAAGAGTCCTCCTCGCTGACGATGGTCCCGGGCTCCCACGTGAAGCTCGAGCGCACGTGGAGTCGAACGCGATGGTTCCGGGCGAACTCGACCGAGCGGAGCGCAAGGACCTTCCCACCCGTTGCTGCGATCTCGAGCATCTCCTCGAAGGAGATCTTGGGTATCCGGTGAGCGGTCGGAACCACACGTGGGTCCGCGGTGAACACTCCCGAGACGTCCGTGTAAATCTCGCAGAGATCGGCTTCGAGGGCGGCGGCGAGCGCCACCGCGGTCGTGTCGGAGCCGCCGCGCCCGAGCGTGGTCACGTCCCGTTTGCTCGAGACTCCCTGGAAGCCCGCCACCACCGGGACGATGCCCTGGGCAAGCGACTCACGAAGGCGGTCGCCTTTCACCTCGAGGATCCGTGCCTTGGTGTGGGTGGTGTCTGTGATGATGCCCGCCTGGCTGCCGGTGAACGAGGCGGCAGGCACACCGAGCTCCGCGAGCGCCATGCACAACAGGGCCATCGAGATCCGCTCGCCCGCCGTAAGCAGCATGTCGAGCTCCCTGCCCGGGCGCACCTGGCTCACGTCCTCGGCGAGGCGGATCAGCCCGTCGGTGGTCCTGCCCATGGCACTGACCACGACAACGACGTTTGCGCCGGTACGCCGTGTGCGGGCGATGTGGTCCGCGACCGCGCGGATGCGGTCGGCATCACCGACTGAGGTTCCGCCGAACTTCTGGACGACTAGGGTCACGCCCGCCAACCTACCGCCGAGCCGAGACGCCGGGCGACCAACCCGCCCTCGGGCCGGATTCGCCGAGGGCGTGCCTCGGCGTCCGAAGGGCCCGCGTATGCGCTTTGGGGTGCAGTTATGTAGCCTTTCGATCCGTGCCTACCGAGAAGAGAGCGCGGCAGCGAGCCGCTCGTGAACAAAAGCAAGCCGTCATCGAAAAGAGCCGTAAGCGACGCCGCAACACGCGCCGTGGAATCGGGGCTGTGGTGCTGGCCGCCGTCATCGTCGGCATCGTGCTCTTGGTGAACGGCACGGGGAACAAGACGGCGAAGACCACGACGACAACGACGACCACGACGACCACGACGTTCCCGCCCCCGACGACCCAGCCGTTGACGACCACAGCTATGGCCCCGACCTGCCCGCCTGCCGCGGGATCGACAAAGCGCGTCGTGTATTTCACGGCCGCGCCTGGTCCGTGCATCGCGCCAACATCGGTCTGGGACGCCACGTTCAAGACGAGCCTCGGCGACATCGTCGTGCGGATGCCGGCCGCCGCATCGTTCGCCGCGGTCAACAACTTCGTGTTCCTCGCCCGCTACCAGTACTACAACGGCACCTTCTTCCACAGGGTGATCCCCGGGTTCGCCGTGCAGGGTGGCGACCCAACGGGCACCGGCGCGGGGGGAGCCGTCGCCGGCGGCAAGAGTGGAAAGGCAGAATACGGCTTGCCCGGTTATGCGTTCACCGGCAATACACCGCCGGCAAGTTGTGCGACTAAGCCAACGCAGGCCGCGTGCTACCAGCCCTACGACCTCGTGATGGCCAACAAAGGCACTGCGACCTCGGACGGGAGCCAGTTCTTCTTCGTGCTGCCCGGCGGCCAGACTCAGCTCTCGCCCCTCTACACGATCTTCGGCAAGGTCACTTCTGGGACGAACGTCGTCGACAAGATCGGTGCTCTCGGGGGTCCAGGTCCAAACGGCACCCCGAAGGTCAAGGTCTACCTTCTCAGCGTCACCATGAAACAGATCTCCGGCTGAGCCCGGTCGTCAGTCCGGCGAAAAGAAACGGAGTTCCCCAATGCCGAGCGAGTGCCCGCCTGCCGATGGCTCTGCGCCCAAGACCCAGCACTTCGATGGGCCGCCACCGATGTGCATCGACCTTTCCAAGCGTTACACGGCCGAAATGGTCACCTCCAAGGGCACGATGGTCTTCGCTCTCGATGCGGTGAGCGCTCCGAGGACCGTGAACAACTTCGTGTTCCTGGCGCGCTACCACTACTTCCAGGGGATAGCGTTCCACCGGATCATCCCCGGTTTCGTCCTGCAGGGCGGCGATCCGGAGGGAACCGGCGCCGGCGGGCCCGGCTACCGCTTCGAGGACGAGCTTCCCCAGCCCGGTCGCTACGAGCTCGGATCACTGGCCATGGCCAATGCCGGGCGGGACACGAACGGGAGCCAGTTCTTCGTCATCTCGGGACACGACGGGATGCGCCTGCCGCCGCTCTACTCGTTGTTCGGTCAGCTGGTCTCCGGGCGGGACGTCGTGGCGGGGATCGACGCGGTGGGCACCCGGTCGGGCGCGCCCAAGGAGAAGGTCCTGATCGAGTCGGTCACAATCGCCGAGGCGGAGTGAGCGCCCGAGCTGTTCTGAGGCAGCCCTAGAACTCCTAGGGGTGGGAGACGTTGGACTTTGTGACAAGTTTCAAGCGGCGGCTCGGAGCCGGGCGTCCGTGACGTAGTCCGCGATGACGTGATCAATG
>Ga0187880_1000519_pt1 | contig 31892 bp, 33 predicted proteins | sample June2016WEW_19_4_FD_132998 | JGI IMG/M metagenome (GOLD analysis project Ga0187880, IMG submission 132998) | Peatland microbial communities from SPRUCE experiment site at the Marcell Experimental Forest, Minnesota, USA - June2016WEW_19_40 | ecosystem: Environmental > Terrestrial > Soil >... | reverse complement strand
GCTGGCAGGTGCTTCGGATTTCTCGGGGTTTTATGCTGCCGGCGCCATCCTGGATTCGGGCCAAGGGGCACGAGTCTATGACTACGATACCCAGCGAAAAGCACAGGCGCAGTTCATCGAGAAAGTCAGCTTTCGCAAAGGCCCACTTCTCTTCACCCACAGTCCTTTTGAGCTGCTCGTTTTTGCGCCCCTTGCGTTGTTGTCTTACGATCACGCCGTAATTCTCTGGTACGCATTGAACGTGTTCGCCTTGCTGGCCGTACCGTTTTTACTGCGAAAGCATGTTGCCTTGGTACAAAACGAAATGGTCTACGCCTTGCTTGCGCCAGCATTCTTCCTGCCCGCACTGTTGGCAATTACACAAGGACAGGATTCCATATTTCTGCTAATTCTGTTCAGCTTGGTGTTTGTAAATTTGGCTGATGGAAGAGAGGTCCGTTCTGGCTGCATCCTGGCATTGGCGACGTTCAAGCCTCAGCTCGTTCTCCCTTTGCTGCTGGTGATGGCAGTTACAAGAATGTGGAAAGCTGTGCTTGCATTCGTTGGCACCTGCGTCGCACTCACTGGTATCTCCATCGTTTTGGTGGGATGGCGTACCACCCTGCACTTTCCACACTCTCTGATGCAATTCGATCGTTTACCACTCGATATCTCTGGCGCCTATCCGGACAGAATGCCCAACCTAAGAGGGCTGATTTATGTTCTTCTTGGCTCCCATGCATCACTCCACACTTCGCAAGTGATTGCTGCTGCCCTCTCCGTGCTGGCAATTTTGCTGTTGGTGCTGTTCTGTTCGCGCAAGCGCAAGCTTTCTGATCTTGACCTATCACTGGTAATTGCGGTCAGCCTGCCGGTCAGTTACTATGTACACGACTCTGACCTGTCTCTACTGGTACTTCCCTTCTTCATCGTGGCGGACTATGTGAGCAACAGACAACTTACGAAATTGCGGTTCACAATTGTTGTTGGCGTCATTGCGCTCTTCATATCCCCGTATTTTGGGATGTCAGTAGTGACAATCTCTCTTGCGCTCCTACTCTTCGTCACAGCCCTTTTCCTGGAATCGTTTAGAAACGATATGCGTGCGTCAGCAACTGCGGCGAGTCTCCCCAAGAACTAGAGGGATTCCAAGGCCAGCGTTCCCGGCACTCATCGAAACCTTGGCCGCCAGGAAGCAATGGCCGGTCAACTCCTTCTCCACATTTCGCTTTATCGGCTCATTTATCTCCAAACAGATGTTCCTCAATCAGCTCGCACAGAATGTGCCCCGTTAAAATATGGGCTTCCTGGATTCGGGGAGTTTGATCGCTGGGGACGCAGATGCAGTGGTCGACCAAGTTGCGCAACCTTCCTCCGCTCTCTCCGGCGAGTCCGATCGAAATCAGTTTTTTCTCGCGGGCTAATCCGACAGCCTTAAGCACGTTGGGCGAGCTGCCACTCGTTGAAATTGCGAAAGCGATGTCACTCGGGTTCCCGATTCCTTCAATTTGACGCGCAAAGACGTCCTCGAATGAGTTGTCGTTCCCGATCGCGGTCAGCGCTGAAGAATTGGTGGTCAGCGCCCAGCCGGAGAGGCTCGGGCGCTCTCTCAGGAACCGCCCGCTCAGCTCCGCGGCCAGGTGCTGCGCATCCGCCGCGCTTCCGCCGTTTCCAAAGAAAAGAATCTTGTTCCCCGAACGCAGACACATCGTCATTGCGTCCGCTGCGGCGACCACTGCATTCAAGTACTCTGAGGAATCGAGCAGTTTTTGCATAACCGAGGCGCATTCGCGAACTCGGGCAAGGGCCAGCGACTGCGCGGTGTCCATGTTCATAAACGATCTCCGCCATCCCAGCACGATTCGTGACTCATCAGAGCTCTCAGCAGTTCGTACACTTAAGGAGTTACACTCCCTTGGGTTTCATTTTCGCCCAGCGGTTCACCCGGGCCGTATTCGAAGTTGATCCGTTCTTGCTCGACCACCAGGGGCCGCTTCTGGACAAGGGTATGTATGGTGCCGATGTATTCGCCGACGATGCCCATAAACAGCATCTGGATTGACATAAAGAAAAACATTCCAATGACCAGAGGAGCGACGCCAACGGAAAAGCGACTCCAGAAGATAAGTTTGTAGATCAAGTACCCGAGTGAAACCAGGACCGAAAGCACTGCGCCGGCAAAACCCGAAAAGGTGACCAGCCGCAAAGGCACCTTGGACAGGTTCGTGATCCCCAGCATAGCCATGTCGTATAGCGAATAGAGACTGTTTTTCGTTAGGCCGCGTTTTCTTACGGGTTGGTGATAAGGGATCTCGAATCGTTTCATGCCGATTTCGGCGATCATGCCCCGGAAGTAGGGATATGGGTCCTCGAAGGTCTTTATGACTTCCACTACTTTGCGATCAAATAAACCAAAACCGGTGAAGTTCTCATAGGTTTCCACTCCGGAAAGGCTGTTCACCAACTTGTAGTATTGCTTCCGGATCCAAAACATCAGACCGCCTTCATCGCTCGCCGCCTTGACCCCGATCACAACCGGATAGCCCTCCTCCCACTTCCGAACCATATCAACGATCATCTCGGGGGGGTCCTGGAGGTCGGCGACAATGCCGATGACGGCGTCGCCACTGGTTTGATAAAGCGCGTGCATGGGAGACCGAACGTGGCCAAAGTTGCGGGTGTTGCGAATTACCTTCACATTCTTGTCCGCGGACGCGATCGCCTTCAGTTCGCCTAACGTGTTATCCGTGGATGCATTGTCAATGAAAATATGCTCATACTTGTAGTCGCCGGCTGCTGCAATGGCCGCTCGGACTCGCTGATAGACCTCGCGGACGTTGTCTTCCTCGTTAAAACAGGGCGTAAGAATGCTGAGAGTTTTCGACATGATCGACGGCTAAGCGCGCTTCAGCCGGTGGCTGGGAATTGCGTAGCAAACGCCCTCCCAGCACTCCTCGGCGTAGCGCCGTAAGAACAAATGGTACTCAGGTGCAATGGACCGAATGAGATTGGGAATCTGCCACAAGTGTTCGCTTCGATGATACGTACACACTGCCAGTACGGGGTGGTGTTGCCTCAGCAATTCAGCCGCTCCGGCCAGCGCCTCGGGTTCGGCACTTTCGATGTCCATCTTGACGTATGTCGGCGTGAAAGACCATTCGATATCGTCCAAGCGGCGACACTCTGTCGCCGCTCCGCTCTCGCCCGTCGTCACATGCGATGCCGCCGAACTGGTGCAAGTAAACGAAACGGGACCGTTCGTGTTGCCGACCGCGTACGGCATGATTGTGACTCGGGGGCCAAGGCCCTTTGCTACTACGCTTGAAGACAGCGCCGTGCGGTTTTCGGGATCTGGCTCGAACGCAAAGGCATGTCGGAAAGCGCTGTCCCAATGATCGTTAAAGCTGCGGATGGTGTCGCCGTCAAAAGCCCCGCAGTCCACGAACACATCGTCATCACTTGGAGATAATAGGTCCATTGGGAAATACGTGTCTTGCGCGTCGAGCGGCGGCGAAAGCGCGGAGTAGTCCAGCCAGTAGCGCCAAACCAATTGTTCGCGGAGTTCGCATCTCGACTTGTCGTCCGCCAGCATGGCGTGACACGCTCGGACCGCCTCGCATTGCTTAACAAGTCTGTGCGGCAACTCGATTCCACTTTGCGGGATGAAAATGTCCGCGTATTTCCACAAAAGCGGTACAAAGGGAGAAACTCTACGGCAACCTAGCGAGGCAAGTTGACGGCGAACGCGAGAGCCCTGATAGATCGTCACCACGAAGCAGGCTGTCTCGCCGTACGCTCTCACTGCGTCATCAGGAGACAGGACGAGCAGCCCAGAAACGTCCTTGCCCCACAGCTCTTGATTGTTGTCAGCGAACGAGAGTGGCTCGACTCCCGCCTGGCGTAATCCGGCTAAGACACCTTTCCCTAGCGGACCGGCACCAAAAAGCACCAAGCGCTCGCCGAACGGACCTGCAATCTCGTCGAAGGTGTTCCGCTCGCGCGCGCGAACACCTTCTGGCGGCTCGCTCTCGATCTGCCGAAGTACGTTTTCGAGCGCTAGGTCCTCGTTCGCCCCTATCTGGGTCGAGCTCACGTGTTTGCTCCGATCTTGATTTTATCGTCGAATCGCAGCGCGTCGATGTCGAGCGTGGATTGCTGACGCTTATACCAAGAATGAAGGTCATCGATTGCGTGCCGCAAATCCCAAAATTGATATTCACCCATCTCGCCCAGCAAGCGTGAGTTGTCGGCCGTGTACTCGGGGCCCATGCCGCCATGCATCACCGAGATACTCGGATTGCATCCCGAAACCTCCGCCACCATGCCGGCTAATTCTGTGAGTGCGACCGGACGTCCGGTGCAGACATTGTATGCCTTGTGGCAGGCGTCATTCTCGATAAACCATCTTGTAATCTGGGCCAGGTCTTTGACGTACAGGTAGTCAAACATGACTTCCTGCCGAAGCACAATTGGCAAGCCTTTCAGCGCCCGGCAACAGGCGTTGGAGATGAAACGAACGGTGTAATCTTCGTAGGGGCCGAAGACTCCGAACAGCCGCAAATCGAGGATGCGCTCGGAGCGCTCGATGTACTTGGCGCAGATGTACTTCGAAAAGCCGTACGCATCGCCCGGCACTCGCGTATCGAAGTAATCCTCCCTTACCCGCGCCGGGAGGTCCGTGCGGTCGTACTCGGCGCCGGAACCGAAATGAATCATCTTTCCGAATCGTCCCGCATTGCGCGCGAGATTGAAAAACATGCGGCAATTGCGGTCGAGCAGGTCCGGAGGGGCGGCCAGCCGCCGATTCGACCGGGTGGTCGCCGTGTGCACGACCACGTCGAAACGGTGTGCGGTGAGATATTCGCGTACATCGCGTTCTTTCAGCAGATCGAGCTCGGCGGAAGATGGCGCCAACACCTCATAAGTCGAGGCACATTGCTCCGCCAGATTCCTTCCAATGAAGCCCGACCCGCCGGTGATCAGTATGCGCATTATGCAGGCGACCGGAAGGAAAACTTCTTGTGCCCCACAAAACTGTACACCACCATAAATGCCGTCAGAATTGCGCCGGCAATGTAGGGTGCTTGGGCGACAAAGCGGGTATTGCGCCGAATGATTGCGACCAGCACGGGTAAGGTGAGGACTCCGAAGAGAATGCCGCCGCTGTAAACGCCGACGCAGCGGATCCATTCCCGCAGGTAGTTGCCCTTGGTCTTGAATACGAAAAATTTGTAGCCGAGGTAGGAGACCGAGATGTTCAACAGACTCGCAATCACCGAGGCGGCGATATAACTGTGTGGAATCATCGGACTGAGAATTGCGGTGAAAAATGCATACGAGCCGTAACCGAACAAAGTATTCCAGGCCCCCACCAGCAGGTAGCGCCCGAACTGGCCGGGTGGAATGTGGCGCGTGAGTTTCGCGCTCCATTGCTTGGCAAAACCTGAGAGGCTCATCTGTCGACTAGACGGCAGTCCATCCCCCATCGACCACAATACTCTGTCCCGTCACGTAAGAAGATGCTTCCGAGGCAAGAAATAGTAGAGCACCTGCAAGCTCTTCAGCCCGACCGATTCGTCCAAGGCACGTATTTGCTTTCAGTTTTTCGATGAATGGATCTCCGGCTTGAACGGAGTTCGGACCCGCGTCCTCCGTGTTAGAGAACGGTCCTGGGAGAATTGCGTTCGCGCGTATCCCATAGGGTCCCCAGAACGACGCCACGTAGCGAGTGAAGGCGATCATTGCGGCCTTCGAGGCAGAATACGCAGGCGGATTCAAAAGCATTGTTCCTTCGTACAGCGTAGGCCGAGGCGCCACTACCGCGTACATCGTTGAGATGTTGATGATGCTCCCACGCCCACGGTCTTTCATGCTCGCGCCAATTCTTTGCACAGTAAGAGCCGGCCAACAGACACCAGCGGTGAGATTTCGCATCCATACGTCCATAGTTCCCTGCTCCAAGGAACCTGCGGGCGTATTAAATCCCGAAGACGGCGACAGTTCATGAGCATTGTTAATCAGCACATCGACGGCATGATGCCGCGCAATCTCATCCAAGGTTTTCGTCAATGCTTCGAGGTCGTACATATCCACGTTAAAGCAATGCGCCCGACCCGGTCCGTATTTCTCAGTCCATACCTGTTCCTGTTTGGAGAGCTTTGCTGATCGACCGATTGCAATTAAGTCGGCACCATTCGCGAGCAGGGTCTCGGCAAAAGTTCGTCCGAGAAATCCCGAAGCGCCCGTCAACAACGCAACCTTGCCCTGAAGTGAAAACAGCGACGATCGATCCAAGGCTACCAACAGGTTCGCCCTCCATCAACGACGAGATTAGCGCCAGTCATGTAGGACGACGCATCGGAGCAAAGAAACAAAATCGCGCCCTGATATTCATCGGCATGGGCCATACGAGCCAATGGAATCCGTTGATGAAGTTCTGCCAGAAACGCCTCAGGCTGGTTATTGAAAACGCCGCCCGGCGAAATTGCATTCACCCGGACGCCCGAGGTCGCCCAGTAGGTCGCCAGATAGCGCGTGAGGCCAATCAGTCCCGTCTTTACCACCGAGTAGGTGACGGGCTTAACGGGCTGCTGGTCCTCGGGAGCGCCCTCCTGACGATACAACCGCTGATCAGGAGCAATCACAGCGAGGTCAGAAGCGATGTTGAGAATGACTCCCTTGCCTCGCTTTGCCATCTCTGATCCAAATACGCGGCTGCACAAGAAAGCTCCGGTGAGTCCTACGCGCAGATCATCATTCCAAACATCGAGCGGGAAATTCTCCAGGCGCGACCACACCTTGGAACCGGCACTGCCGGACTCAACCTTGGGATTATTGGCAGCGTTGTTGATGAGAATGTCGACGCGTCCGAAGCGCGCCAGCAGCTCATCCCGCGCCTTCTCAACTTCTGCCAGTTGGGTAATGTCGGTGGCAAGTCCGGCGACATCTACGCTGTACCTGCTTGCGATTGCGGTAGCAGCCACTTCCGGCCTCGCCTGGGGAAGATCAAGCAGCACGGGAGACCCTCCCGCTGCTGCTATGATCTCGGCGTGCTTGGTGCCCAACAGTCCCGCGCCTCCCGTGATGACGGCTACGCGACCAGTGAGGTCAAACAGCGCCTGCGCCCGGTTGGTTGCTTCAGTAACTTTTAGTTTGTCCACCATCAGCCTTAAAACATGCTCCCGTAATGAAATTGGCGGCATCCGAGCAGAGGAACACCGCAATGTCAGCAATTTCCTCGGGCGTGCCAAAACGCGCAAGCGGCACGCTGGAGTCAATCATTTGCATGACTTTGTTCTTGTCTTTTTCCAGGTGACGTTCCCAGGTTCCTCCTGGGAATAAGATATTCCCCGGCGCTATGCAGTTCACCCGAACGCCTAGCTTGGCCACTTGGCCCGCAAGATTCTTTGAATAGTTTATGAGCGCAGCTTTGGCTGCACTGTAGGGAAGGGGCGCGGGAGTTGCTTCCACTCCTGTGATGGAGGCGATGAACAAAAGCGCCCCATGCTGGTTTTCCGCAAGGAGCGGGATGGCGGATTGGGCCAAGTTTACACTTCCCCAGAAGTTTAATCGAAAGAGGCGCTCCCACTCTTCGCTCTCCACTTGCCAGCCGGTTTTGCCGCTTCCGGAGCCCAGATTAGCTACCACGACATCGAGGCGACGCCACAGTTCGTGTGTCTTGCGCAACGCCTGCTCGATCACGGTTGAGTTAGTAAGATCACCGCACAAGGAGATGGCGCATTCTTTTCCGAACTCGGCTTCGAATTCTGCCAGAGCCTTGGACAACGGCGCCTCACTTCGACCGGTGATGCACACACGACAGCCTTCGCGCAGAAAGGCCGCGGCAATTGCTTTCCCAATGCCACGGGAAGAGCCAGCAACCAGCGCGACGCGATCTTGTAGCGAGAGATTCACATCGTCAATTGTGCCAATAGCTACGAACAAATGCCAGGTTCTGTTTTGCCAAGGCGACTTCATCCCCGGGAGTTCCGCGCGCGACTTGCAAGGTAAAGTCTCCTCGATACTCGATCTTCTCAAGGCAGGAGAATAGCGCCGGAAAGTCAGCGTTCCCGGCTCCCAGAGGAACGGTGCCACCGTTCAATGCACGGTCCTTAATGTGGACGCTGCCAATTCGGTCGCCGTAAGCTGCGAACTCGTTGGCGGGCGAATAGCCTAGCGAAGCGCTATTCCCTGAGTCGTAATTCACTCTTAGTCTTGGATGGGGTATGCAGTCCAGCAACTTGGCGAATTCCGCAGGCCCCAGCGAGGTTTCCAGATGAATTTCGACTCGGGTCTCGTCCGCAAATTGCATGGCAGCCTTGAGAGCGTCTTGTACAGCAACAACGTCCTCGGTCGAACGAATGGCTGAGGCATCCACGAAGGGAATAACGACACGATTCACGCCGATAGCAGAACCGTTGCGGAGGATGCGTGCCAATTCTTGTAGGCGTTCATCAAGTTCTTGTTCCCCGCAGCGCAAAAGAGGTTTATCCATAAAATAATCGGCACACACTGAACGAATGCAAACTCCGGTAGATTCTATGAGTCGCTTTTGGTGTTCAATGCCCGCTGGGTTGCCCAGTGGGTTAACATCATGGCCGTAAAGATCGTAAACCCACTCGATGTAATCGAAAGGGACTTTGGCCGCATGCGCGAACTCGCTCTCCCATTGATTTCGGGGGAAGCATTGAAACCGGCCATCTTCCGGTGGGACGAGTCTCCCTTCCATTATTCCGAACTTTGTCATATCCGTCCTCAGCGTCCCTTAGGTTACTCGCTCACCGGCGCCACTATCATGTTCTCGGCGAACTCGCTGCGATCCAGGAAGGGCCACAGGTCCTCCAGGGGCTTGGAGACAAACGATCCGTCAGCACGCTGAATCGAGGTTACACGCGGTGCCCTGATCTCGTCTGGAATTATGTGTACGTCGCAAACTACCGGCCCGCGGCTGCGCAGCACGCGACGGACAGCAGTGCGCAAATCCGACTGGTCCTCGATGATCGCAGTCTTCAAGCCATACGCCCGAGCGACCTTCCGATAATCAGGAAGAGATATCCCGGTGTTCGAGTCACATCCGATATTGGGCCCACCGAAGTAGGTCTTTTGCGTGGCTCGAATTGAGGCGTATCCATCGTTATTCAGAACGAAAAACTTGATGGGCAGCTTGAGGTGAGCGATGGTAGCCAATTCCTGGATGTTAAGCTGGAACCCGCCGTCGCCGTCCACGCAGATTGTCTTCTTGCCGCCGCTACCCAGACATACTCCAATGCTTGCCGGGATGGCGAACCCCATTGCCCCCAGCCCAGCGGTGTGAAACACGCGGCGTCCTTTCCGCGCCCGATAGGCCAGCAGGAAAACCTCAATGGCGCTCCCGGAGGTTCCGGAAACGATGCGGTCATTAGGTCCGGCTTCCTGCCCGATGATTTCGGCCAGATGATACACACTGACGAGTCCGGGAGCGCGGTGCTCGGGCAGAACGATGGGATAACGTGTCTTCCAGTCACGGCAGCGCTGGAGCCAGGGGCTGCGATCCCGGGGCAGCCCATCGCTGCCCTGCTGGAGCATGGCTTCAATAAAGCTGCGAGCATCAGCGCAGATCAGATTGTCGATGACACCTTCCAGCTTTCGCAACTCCGCCGGATCGATGTCGACGACGGCTTTGTAGGCCCCACGCGCGAACTGCCGCGGGTCCCAACCCATGAGCGGCGGGTCGAGGCGAGCACCGATCGCCAGAACGAAATCAGCATTCTGCAAGGCGAAGTTCGCACCTCGAGACGCAACCGTGCCCGGCCGGCCGACGAATAGCGGATCGTCGTTGTCCAACAAATCCATCGCCATCCACGTAAGACCGACGGGAATATTCAACAAGCGCACCAGTTTCTCGAATGCCGCAGCCGCCCTCGAGACCCGGACACCATTCCCGGCAAAGATGAACGGCCTCTCGGCCCGGCTTAGCCGGTCTATCACGTCGCGCAGCTGGGTGATCCAGTCGGTCGGAGACTCCTGCGACAACTCTGCGGGATCAAACCCACGCATCGAGTCCGGTTCAACGGACACGGCCTGAACGTCGATTGGAATATCAATCCATACAGGACCGGGCCTTCCCGTACGAGCCAGGTGGATTGCCTTCTCGAGATGGTAGCGGATGCTTTGCGGGTCCTCGATGGTCAGAGCGTATTTGGTAATCGGCTTAACCAGAGAAACAATATCGACCTCTTGACTGCCTCTCTGTCGAACCCCGAGAGGGGTGCCGTCAGGGTGGTACATCCGGTCGGCACGCTTCACCTGGCCCGAGATAAATAGGGTCGGCGTTGAATCCAGCCAGGCACCCGCCACGCCGGTGATGGCGTTCGTCCCGCCGGGGCCGGTGGTCACCAAAGCAACACCCAGGTTATTTGTTGCCTTGGAATAGTTCTCCGCAGCGATCGCGCTCGCCTGTTCGTGGTGATTGCAGACAAAGGTCAAATCGCCGCACCGGGCGAGAGCATCGTTCAAGTGCATGGCCCCGCCGCCGGTGACGAGGAAGACATGCTTCACGCCCTGCTGAGCGATGAAGCGCATTACATAATCAGCGAGTCTCATGCTCTCCTAGCGAACCGACTTTGCCGCCAACTTGGCGTCTGCGAGCAACATGTCGACGACTTCCCGCACTGCCCCGTTGCCGCCGGCGAGGTTGGTGACCACCTGGCAGTTTTCCCGGACGGAAGGACGGGCGTCTGCCGGACAAGCGCTGAGGCCCACGATGGCAAGCGCGGGTAAATCGTTCACGTCGTCCCCGACAAAGCAAATCTCCTGCAAGCGCAGCCCGTGACGCTCGGAGAAGGCGCGCAGCGCGCTCGCCTTGTCCTTGCAGCCCTTGTAAACGTCAGTGATGCCCAGCTTTTCGGCCAGCCGGTCGACCAAGGGACTGTCCTCTCCCGACAACAGGGCAATGACCATTCCTGATTTTCGAGCGAGCGAAAGACCCATGATGTCGGCAAAGTGAAAGCGTTTCCATTCTTCGCCGTTCGGCCCCCACCACACGCCGCCATCGGTGAGCACACCATCGACATCCATCGCGATGGCCTTGATCTCATGCACTAAACCGCTCCCACACGCCGCAGCTTCTTGATGACCGGCTGTTCCCGTTCCAGTACACGTTTGACGCCGTCGCCCATGGATTTTTCGATCAGTCGAATGTCGCGGACCAGCCGCGTGATCCCATTGGGCTCAAGCGAAGCCGCATGGTCTGATCCCCACATGGAGCGATCCAGCGTGATGTGGCGCTCAATCGCGCAGGCACCCAGCGCCACTGCCGCAATGCTTGAGGGCAAGCCAGTCTCGTGGCCGGAGTAGCCGACCGGCACACCATACCGGTCCCGCAGCACATCGATGACTCGCAGGTTCAACTCCTCGTAGTAAGCGGGATATGTGCTGCATGCATGCAAGAGGATCAGGTCCTGCTTATCGAGGACCTCGACGGCGCGATTGATCTGTTCGATCGTGCTCATCCCAGTGGAGAGAATGATCGGCTTGCCGGTGGCACGCGTGTGGCGGAGCAGATTGTCGTCGGTGAGGGAGGCGGAGGCGATTTTGAAGCAGGGGATATTGAAGTTCGCCATGAAATCGACGGATGCTTCGTCCCAGCACGAAGCATACCAGTCAATTTTGACCTCACGGCAATAGCGGTCGATCTCCCGGTATTCCTCGATCTCAAATTCGAGGCCACGCTTGAGGTCGCCGTTGGTATTTCCGAAGGGACTTTCCCGAGGCTTCGCCAACTCTTCCGCCGAGTACACAATGTCGATGGTCCGCTTTTGAAACTTGACGGCGTCACAACCCGCGCCCACAGCGACACTGATCAGCTTCTTCGCAATGTCGATGTCTCCATTGTGGTTGATTCCGATCTCAGCCGTCACATAGCATGGATGGCGCGACCCGACCATCTTCGATCCCAATCGAACTTCCGGAAACCGGTCGGAGGAATGGTTGTCATTTTCCAGTTGCATCGGAAGGTACCCCTTTGAAAGCGACTTCCTTCATGGTTTCCACATGACCCAACATCGGCCGCGTGAGCCCGGGATATAGGCCAATCCAAGAGGTTTGATTCATCACGCGGTCACTCGTTATTATCCCGCGGACACCCTATCGTGTAACTCTGTTTGTGAAATTAGAGAATACAGGAACTAGCTTTTCGATGCACCAGTTCGTGGCATTCGGCACATAGCGTGATCAAGTTCTGTTCCTCGTCGCCACCCGACTGGCTGCGGAACGTTAGATGGTGTACCTGTAGGTTTTGCATGCTCCCGCAAGCCTGGCACCGCCAGCCGTCGCGTTTCAGCACCTGTCGCTAACGACACCTACCGCTTTTGTTGTGAAAAGAGCGACTAGTTCAAACTGGCTACCGGTGATAGACTTTGGAAAAATGATCCCCTGATTCGAAGATGCAAACGCAGAACAGTAACGGTCCTTTGTTGCAGCCGCGGTCGTATCCCAATCTACTCACGCTCGTCATTCCCATGTACAACGAGGAATCGGTGGTACCTCATCTCCGCAGTGTCCTCGATGAGTTTATGACCGAAGTGAAAGGCGAAACCGAGGTTGTCCTCGTTAATGATGGCAGCACCGATTCGACCTTGGCACAAATCGCAGCCTGGGCCTACGAAGATCCTCGCATCAAGGTGGTCAATTTGTCACGCAACTTCGGCCATCAAAGCGCCTCCACGGCAGGCCTGGACTACGCTTCGGGAGACGCGATTGTACTGCTGGATGCCGACCTGCAAGATCCTGTTTCCGTGATTCACCAAATGATCGGCCGCTACTGTGAGGGCTACGATGTGGTTTACGGGCAGCGCGTAACCAGACAGGGAGACAGCATATTTAAACGACTGTCAGCCTGGCTCTTCTACCGGTTGATGCGTAACCTGGTCTACAAAGATCTGCCGCTGGATACGGGTGACTTCCGGTTGGTTTCGCGGAACTGCCTGGATGGGTTGCAACAACTCCGCGAAACCCATCGCTTCCTGCGCGGCATGGTCGCTTGGGTAGGCTACCCCCAAATAGGGGTGCAGTACGAGCGTGCCGCCCGGGTGGCGGGTGAAACCAAGTATCCCTTGCGCAAGATGCTGACGTTTGCCTGGACCGCGGCCACCTCTTTTTCGGCTTTGCCGTTGAAAGTGAGCGTCTGGCTGGGCCTGATCGTAACCATCTTCGGGTTCGAAGAGGCGGTTCGCGCTACGTTGGCGCATATCTTCCACTGGTACGCGGTGCCTGGATGGTCTTCGCTGACGGTTCTGGTCAGTGTGCTTGGAGGCGCAACACTGATGAGTATCGGCGTCCTTGGAGAGTACATCGGCAAGATCTACGAACAGGCAAAGAACAGGCCGCTGTATCTGGTCTCTCGCACCTTCAATATTGTTGAACCTCCCAAACATCAGCACGCCTCCGAGTTTATGGCACGGAGCGAGTACCGGTGAGCCAGCCTGAATTCGACCGCTTTTCGGGGTCTTATGAAGAACAGCTCAAAGATCCGATCCGGGATCGTTTCATGGGGTCCGGACCACAGTTCTTCCATCTGCGGAAACGTGATCTCATTCGCGAGTACTTCGGCGCTCGCGGTATCGATACACGAGGACTGCGCTATCTCGACATCGGGTGCGGCAAGGGCGAGCTTCTGTCGCTGCTCCGCGGCGACTTCCTCCAGATAGCCGGCTGCGATCCTTCTCCCGGAATGCTGAGCTCCAGTCAAGGTGTGGAGACCCGAGTCCAGGAGGATTCCGGCAAGATACCGTTTGCCGATGCCGCCTTCGACTTCGTTACAGCCGTGTGCGTTTATCACCACGTTCCACCGTCGTCCCGGCTGGCGCTGACCCGGGAAGCTTATCGTGTCCTGAGGCCGGGAGGCGTGTTCGCGATCGTCGAACACAACCCGTACAATCCGGTGACGCGGCTGATCGTCAGCCGAACCCCGGTCGATGCAGATGCAATGTTGCTGAGGCCCTCCGAGGCCGGCGGATGGATGCGCATGGCCGGATTCAGCTGCCATGCGCCAAGATACTTCCTCTACTTTCCGGAACCGATCTACCGCAGGGCCGGCGATCAGCTGGAGCGCCTGCTGCGGAGCGTACCTCTGGGCGGACAGTATGCAATCTTTGGGAGCAAGCGGAGCTCCAACCCGTGACCGATATGGTGGACGCCATTCGACCGATCCTCGATCGTCCCCGCGGACAATGAGACGCAACCGTGGGCCAGGTTCGCCTCCTACTTCTTTCTCCTGCTGACGGTTTCTGTGAGTACCTTATTGCTCGCCGCTCGAATCCATAACACTTTCGATCCATCTGACGACCCGGTGTTGGCGCACGCCGCGCATCTCATACTCTATGGGCAGCCGCCACCCGTTGATTTGCACGACGTGTACACCCGAATCGGCTTACTACTACCATTTTGTGCTGCCTGGTGCAGTCCTGTCAGCCTTGCTGATTTATCGCGAGTGGCGAGCTCGACATCTGCCGAGTGTTGACCGCGCATGGGCAATGGGCCGCCTGCTGCCATTCCTTGCTAGCGCGTGCATACCGATTGGCGCCTACCTTGCGCCATACATGGCTGCATCCGGAGATGCAGGGCCTGCTCGTCGGTTGCAGCCCAGCGCTTAATGAGGCTTTTGGCTGGGGTATCGGTCGTTATGCCATAATTCTGAGCGTAAATATTGAGGAGCGGCTTCAGGAACGGACTGCATGCGTGTCTTGGTCACGGGCGGTGCAGGTTACATCGGAAGCGTGGTTGCCGACCGCCTGCTGCAGAGTGGACATGCAGTCACTGTGCTCGACAATCTCAGCACGGGCAGAAGACAGGCTGTGCCTGCCAAAGCTGACTTCATCCAGGCGGATACCGGTGACGAAGCCAGCGTCGAGCACATTATCCGAGCTGGGCACTTCGATGCGGTCATGCATTTTGCCGCCTTCATCGAAGCTGGAGAGTCGGTCACTCATCCCGAAAAGTATTTCGTAAACAACTCCGCTAAGACCCTCAGTTTGTTGCACACCGTGCTGAAGTACCATGTTTCGCGTTTCGTCTTTTCCTCGACGGCTGCGGTTTACGGTGACCCCAAACGCATTCCCTTCCTGGAAGACGATCCGCTGCAGCCAGTGAACGCTTACGGAGAATCCAAGCTTATTGTGGAGCGGATTCTGGCTTGGTTTCACCGGGCTTATGGATTGCGTTATGCCAGCTTGCGTTATTTCAATGCCGCGGGTGCGACCGCGGCGCGCGGAGAAGCGCACCATCCGGAAACTCATTTGATTCCGCGCGTGCTTCAGGTTGCGCTGGGGCAGCGCAAGGCAATTTCCATCTACGGGACCGACTATCCCACGAAGGACGGCACCTGCGTCCGCGATTACATTCACGTGGAGGATCTGGCTACCGCGCATCTGCTCTCGCTCGATGGATTGGACGAGCATCCATACCTCATCTGCAACTTGGGCAGCGGCAGCGGGTTCAGTGTGCGCGAGATTATTGACATGGCGCGCAAAGTCACTGGACATCCGATTCCGGCGCAGGAGTCGCCACGGCGCGCCGGTGACCCAGCGGTGCTGGTCGCCAGCTCAGAGAAGATACGCCAGGTGCTGGGATGGAATCCGCAGCACTCCAGCGTGGAAAACATTGTTCGCACCGCGTGGGAATGGCACAAGACGCATCCTCAGCCGCGCGGCTGATTATGATGCGGCAGCGTCCAACCAGCCGATTTCATCGCTCCGGAGAGGACTCGCAGCGAAGTAGACGGTCTGTGGCAGCTTCTTAAGTTGCACGAACGCAGCCTACCCTCCGGTAGCATCGGGCCAGATCGGATGTTTAAGAAAAAAAGGAAACTTTCAGCTTCCGAGTCTCCGCCGAGTTCAAACGAAAGCTTATCGAGGAGGCAAAGAAAGAGCGCCGATCGCTGGCGAATTATCTCGAAACCGCCTTGACCAAGCTTTGGGATCAGCAGCAATCAGGGACCGTAAAGAAGGGAGAAGGGGAAAAAGGCTTTTAAGCTCCAAGGACTAGGCATTAAGCCTGCAACTGGCGAGTACCGGGGTTTTTGATATAGGTGTTCTGCAGTGGGCCAAACCAATTTGCCAAACGCATTTTTTGGCTTTGCTGGTTAGACCAGAGCTCAAGCGGGACATTCAGCAAATAAGGGAATATCGAAGCAAGGGCGCGGCACGCTCAAGACTCCAGTGGTGGGCATGGTGGAGCGTGGTGGCGATGTTCGCTTTCAAATGCTGGAGCGCATTACCGCTGAGAATCTTGGGAAGTTCATCGCCGAGAACGCGGACCTGTCATGCCGCGTGATAACTGATGACCTCAATCTCTACCGCAAGGTGGGACGCAAGTTTGAGGGCGGTCACGAAGTTGTGACGCACAGCGCTGGCGAATATGTGCGTCCGGGCGCAGACATGCACTCCAATTCAATCGAAGGCGTGTTCTCACTAATTCGCCGTGGCGTGATGGGCACGTTCCACAGCGTCAGCCGTAAGCACTTGCCGAATTACCTGAACGAGTTCCAGTTCCGCTGGAACACTCGTAAGATGGATGACGGGCAGCGCGTATCGCTAGCAATCAAGCAGATTGACGGGGAGCGGCTGGAATATCGGGAGTCAGTCGAGAATCCGCCGTATCTGCCGAAACCGCAAGCACAGATGGAGGCACTTCTAAATAATGAATGATCCCCTGATGCCAGAATGGATGAAGAAGAAGAAGACGGAGAAGACGGAGCAGGGATCAGCTTCTGCAAAGGAAGAAGCCACGCGGCGGCGAATTGTTACTTTTGCTTCCCTAATCATTGAAAAGGACAGCCAGAAGTTCTGGAGGGAGTTGCAAGAGAAACTGCGAATCTCTGTTCAGTTCCTTCCAGAGTTGGGATTAACTGGCTCTACCAGTTCGTTCGGCAGCGGTGTGCGGGTCGCAGTGAGCTTTCCTGGGATTTTACCCATCCGAACATATACGGACCTTTTCTGGACCGAGGAAGCGGGCGGTATCCGCTGTTCTGGTCTCAAGATTGGTGCTTACATCTTGCAATTTCGCGTCACGCCAGACAATCGTGTTGCCGTGCTCAGCTCCCGTGGTGGTAACGATTTAATGAACCCCGAAGAAGCTTGTGAGCATGTTATGAAGGTGATGATTGATCTGATCGACTCGCAGAGATGATGGTATGTTTCAACAAATACCTAGTCCCGATGGCTGATGACGAACAGCGGAATCTTTCCCAAATCTGCGAGATGCTGCTATACGAAGGGGTCGAGGCCTACAAGAAGGATGGACCGAAGTTTATGCAGCACCTGGTCGCCAAACAGAAGCTGCGGACGAAGTAACATAGCCGGCAATCTTTAATGATCAGAAGACGAGGCAAATGTCTCTCAGATTGATAGACCGTTGATTGCTTGAATCTCGAACGCTCCAACACTCCTATGGGCACCAACGGACAAGAGCTTCTCCCCCCTTTTGAACAAAAGTCTGGCGGTCTACTTTTACTCCGCCGCATCACGCCGGTCGCGCGGCGTCATGCGGTCTATTTTTGCTCCGGCGCCGGGTCAGCACAAAAGCATCCGGCAAGACGTAGAGCTCGCCTTTACGCCCACCGCGGTGAGCTTCGCGCTGCGGTTGTTGCGGGTTGGTTCTATTTGCTCAGTTCTTCATGGTCCGGATGGTCCCCAGGCCCAGCAAGAGGTCGTCGCTGGTGACCAGCGTTAGATCCATGACCTGAGCGGTAGCGGCGAGAAACCGGTCAGCTGGGTCGCGGTGCGGCAGTGGCAGTTGCTGGGCGGCCAGCACGATCTCGTGGGTGAAAGGCGTTTCCCGCAGCGGCGCTGTGGCTTGCGCCAGCCACTGTGCCAGATTGATGGGGAGGCGAATTCTGCCCCTGGCGTTGAGCAGCAGCGCCTCCCAGGTCGAAACGGGAGAAAGCCACAGTTCATTGGCGGGGTTCCTCAGCTCGACTCGGACGCGAGGATTGAGCCGGGACGGTGCCTGCAAGGCCCAAAGCCAGACGTGGGTGTCGAGAAGAAGTCTCACTCGCGCAGTGCCTCAATATCGGTTTCGTCGATCACCGGAGCCACAATGTCGCCCAAGATCTGCATGCTGTCTTTCATGGAGCCGATCCAGACGCCTGCACCGGCATCGGGCGAAGCCGGCACGACCTCAGCGACGGGCTTACCGAAGCGCGTGATCCGAAGCGGCTTCTTGGTTTGTCGCACGCGTTCCAGCAGGGCAAGACACTTCGCTTTGAACTCGGAAATGGCAACTTCTTCCATGATCATGGCACCATTGACTATTAAATTATATCATGGTCATGATTAATGGTCATAATGGACCAAGGGCTTGAGGACAGGCACTTGCAGCGGGCTCACAAAGGGGAGCAGGTGCCGGCACCGGTGAGCCTTCAGGCCTCACGCGATGAGTAGAGTTCTGCCAGGGCAGAGTGCGATCGGCACTGGGTCGCGGTGCGGCAGTGGCAATTGCTGGGCCGCCAGCACGATCTCGTGGGTGAAAGACACCTCCCGCTTCTTCGAATCAAGAACTCACTTTGAAGGGGTTGAACACTTGGACGTTTAGCTGCTTGAAATCATCCTCGTTTACGCACAGCCGAGGGCGAAGCCCAGCGCCCCGCAGATCTCCCTTAAGCGCTCAGAGCTCAGCATTGCTACCCGGCGCCCTAGATGGGCCTTCGAGACCGTGACCACATTGTGGAGATTGATGGCGCACGGATTTTTCATTCCGTCCTTCTCAGTCAGGAGGACTTCGGACGGTACGCCGCGGACTGTGGAAGTGATGGGTGCCACCGTAACGGCGGACAAGTAGCCGATGGCGCTGTCCCGCGTGAGCACGACGACAGGCCTTTGCTTGTCGGGGTGGGGGAACCGGTACAAGCGGACTTCTCCGCGCCCTATCTCCCCGGCCACGATGCCACCCGTTCCCATGCCGCAGCGTCGCCCGCGGTGTCCGGACGCCTTCGGTAACCCTGCCGATCGCGAGCCTCGATCTCGCACGCACGAAGGCGTTTTATGTATTCGCGAAGGGCCTCCCGAATTAGAGAGGAACGGTTGACTCGCGCCCGTTTGGCCGCTCCATTCGTGGCCCGAAGCAACTCCGAATCCAACACTACCTGGATGGTTTCCATACTGTGGAAGATACTCCACAGTCTGATCAACAGTCAAACGACCCGCATCAGGGTGCGATGTCGTGGGTCTCGACCGCGGGTTATTCCTGGCATAATGCACTTTACGGCATTATGCCTCGTACGGCATAATAGAAATGTTCTTATGACGAGATGGACTGTAGAAATCGGCGACGAGTTTGAGCCGGAATTCAACGAGCTGACGGCGAGTGGCGAGTCGCTTTTGCCTTCGATCCGAAACGCAAGGCCATCCTGTTGGTGGCGGGCGATAAGTCAGGTGTGAGCGAAAAGAAGTTTTATAGGCACCTCATCGCCAAAACCGACGAGCGGTTTAACGCGCATCTTAACAGGCTAAGAAAGAAGGAAAGGAAGTAGGCCATGGCTAGGAACGTGAACGACGTTATCGCGAAGCTCAGCGCCGCACAGCGCAAGAAGGTCGAGACACGCGCAGCTCAGCTCATTGCTGAGGAAATGACGCTCCGGGAGATTCGGAACGCGCGCAAGCTGACGCAGCAGAAAATCGCCAAGTCCCTGCACATCGGACAGGAAGGCGTCTCAAAAATCGAGAAACGCAGCGACCTCCTGATCTCCACTCTGCGGGGCTATGTCGAGGCCATGGGCGGACAACTGTCCCTTGTGGCCGAATTTCCAGGCCGAGAGCCCGTTGTTTTGTCAGGGATTGGTGAGCCGCGGTCTCGATCGCCTGCTCGATGACCGGCATCTGGCTCTTATAGGCCTTGAAATAGATCAGCTCTGAGGGCTCGCTGTCCTTGCCGGTCAGTTCCCTTTCGACTTCCCGCTGGAACTCCGTCTGGGGCATCTGTCTGGCTTTGTGCAGCCAGGTTGCACTTCGCCTTCTCACTTGGGAGATTTCAGCGCCGCCAACAGAATCGGTTTCGTCCATTCGGGAGCTGTGGTGAGATCGCATGAATTGACGACCTTGCCCTGGTCCAGATGAAGAATCAATACTGGTTCGGGAAGGGTGCCGGCGTGGGGGTCAGCTTCTTCGCTGTTGTCGTAAACGCGAAGCTCTGTCAATTTCCCAATCAGGCGGACCAGATTGAGACGACTCCGGTAATACCGTTCACGAATCTTGACCTCGGGAATGTCGTGTCCACCCCTCTCAACTCTGGAGCGGACGCGTCTAATGTGGAGCTCAGGTGTATTGAGGCCAACATACCAAACCCGAACCTCAATTCCAGACTCCAACGCTCTCTCCAGCAAAGCTGGGATTGTGTTGCCCCCAAGGGTCGCCTCGAATGCGAAGTTCAGTCGTTCCGTGATTGCACGTTCCAACAATCGCTTGCCTTCATGCCATGCGGCACTGTTGGCGTCTTCTTGGGTAATGGTTGGATTCGCAGCAAGGATACGCCTGGCAGCCTCATCTGGATTGAAATATTCAACTCCATGCTGCAACAGGGCAGCGCCGCCAAGACTGCTCTTGCCGGCGCCGTTTGCCCCGGCTAGAACATAGATGCAGGGTGGCTGACTTGTACTAGCCATGCTTGCGGGCCGCCAGCACTGCTGCTTTCCCCAACTGCTGCGGTGATGAACTAAAGGCAGCCTTCATCGCAGTGCGCGCCTTGGAGCCCTGCATTCGAGCCAGGAGCGCGTCGAATTCGCCGCTGAGCGTGTCAAGCTTGAATTCAGGAGCGTGCTGGAGGGCGTTGAACTGGTCCACCGAGATCAGAACTGCCTTAGGGCTGTCGTGCTTCGTTATTACAACCGTTTCTCCCTGAATTGCTTTTTCCAGGATGCGGCCAAATTCATTCTTGGCCTCGGTCGCCGTAAATGAAGCAGGCTCCCTAGATTCGCGGTGATGTCGATCCAGGGAAACGGATGACGTGGTTTTTCCTTGGCGGGCGAATCGCCGGTTGGGACGGTCGGTATACTTCATAAGAACCTCACCCCAATAGTAGCCATTTTAGCTATTTTGTCCAATACGGGTCACCAGCGCGGCCTACTCAGCCCGTCGGGGGCGGCAGAGTTGGCCGGACATGCTTCATCCCTCAGATCCATGACCTGAGCCGTAGCATAGGATTACGTGTGACACGCTGCTGCTCTGCCCAATCACTCGGATGCAAGCAGCGTTTCCGGAATGCCCGTTAACGATCACATCGGCCTGGAGCCGGATGCCCCTCGTGAATGGCGTTGCGGGGAATCCTACTCCCTGGCCGACTTCCCGGTACCAATCCGGCCAACTTCCTCGACGCCGGTTTCTGGACAATGAGACAAGCGGGGGGATTCGTTGGTCATTTTGTCCGAGACGGATAGGGTGTGAGATCCTGTTCACGACATCTATCACTGGAAAGGCAACTTCCGAATCATCAGTACGGGTTGACTGGGCAGACATCGACCCGTCTAATGTCGTTTAGGCGTGCCCTGTGCGGAAGCTGGGTTGTGGTCATGTTAGAGTCCCGCATGGAAGCGAGGAGAGCTTTTCTGTGATCGGTCGGACCATCGGGCAGTATTCGATCGTGTCCAAGCTGGGCAGCGGCGGGATGGGTGTGGTTTACGAGGCGGAAGATACTCTGCTCGGACGCCATGTCGCCGTCAAGTTTCTTCCGCCGGAGCTTAACCAGGCGGCGGGAGGGCTGGAGCGCTTTCTGCAGGAAGCGCGCTCGGCCTCGGCGCTGAACCACCCCAATATTTGCACCATCTACAACGTTGAGCAGCACGACGGCGAATGGATGATCGTCATGGAACTGCTGCAAGGGCAGACGCTCGACGGGATCATCCAGAACCAGCCGCTCAAGACCGGCCAACTGCTCGACATTTCTATCCAGATAGCCGAAGCGCTCGATGCCGCGCACCAACACGGCATCATTCATCGGGACATCAAGCCCTCCAACATTTTCTTGACTACACGAGGTGTGGCCAAGGTGCTCGATTTCGGGCTGGCCAAGCTGGTCCGGCAGAAGAAGTCGGTAGCGGAGACAGCCGGGGCGTCGACGTTGAATATGGCGGCATCCAGCAACCTGACCAGCCCGGGCTCGGTCGTGGGGACGGTGGCTTACATGTCGCCGGAGCAGGCGCGTGGCGAAGACCTCGATTCGCGAACCGACCTGTTTTCCTTCGGCTCGGTCATGTACCAGATGGCGACCGGCCAACTGCCCTTCCAGGGGAGCACGTCGGCGGTGATCTTCGCCAACATCCTCGAACACGATCCTCCACCGCTGCTGGAGGCGAATCCTTCGTTGCCGCCGAAGCTCGCCCAGACCATCGAGAAGGCGCTGGAGAAGGACCGCGATCTGCGTTGCCAAACTGCGGCCGAATTGAAGGCCGATCTGAAGCGTCTGCGACGCGACCACAGTTCCGACAAGAGCCTGCCCCGTGCGACGTCCGGGCAGCACACTGCCGCAGTTTCGCCGGCGCAAGTCTCGGTTGGGCAACCCAGCTCGCCCCCTTCGAGCGCGTCGGTGCTCATCGGCGAAGCCAAGCGCCATAAGACTGGCGTGATGGTCCTAGCCGTGGCTGGTGTGATGGTTGTTGCAGCCCTAGCTTGGCTGCTGTATTCGCGGTCGCACCAGCGTCTGCCTCGGACGGCGGCGCAGCAGATGTCGGTCGAGCGCCTCACGCACGACGGCAAGACGAACGGTTCGACCAGCATTTCGCCCGATGGCAAGTACGTGGTTTACGAAGTCACCAAGGACGGCAAGCAGAGCTTATGGCTGCGGCAGATTGCCACCTTGAGCGCGGTCAAGCTGGTTCCCGACAGCGACAACGGTTATGGCGGAACCATGTTCTCCCCCGACGGCAACTTCGTGTATTACCAGCAATTCTCCAAAGAGGAACCCAACGGCGCACTCTACAAGGTGCCTACCCTCGGCGGTTCTCCACAGAAGATTTTGTCCAACATTGAGAGCCCAATCACCTTTTCACCCGACGGCAAGCAATTTGCATATACCCGGGGGAACTCGCCCCAAGGCCCCACTTCGCAACTCATGATTGCCAACGGGGACGGAAGCGATGCGCGCCCCATTGCCACAGGAAAGCTCGTCGCTGACTGGTTCGTGACCGACGGGCTTTCGTGGTCGGCCGATGGCAAGTTTATTGCGGTTGGCAGGCAACGCCTGGATGCATCCGGCTATAGCAATGGGATTTCGTTGTTCGATCTGTCGGGAAAGGAAACCGCGCTGGTTAACAAGCTGCCGGGCAAAGTCGCGCGTGTGGTCTGGCTCAAGAGCGGTGACGGGTTGGTGTTCTCGGCGACTCCGAGAGTCGGTTCCGCCTCCAACCAGCTCTGGTTTGTGTCCTACCCCGGTGGAGATGTTTCACGCATCACCAATGACCTAAACAGCTACGGACAGGTAAGTCTCGGGGTAACCGCAGACGGCACGACCCTGGTGACCATACAGCAGGTGCCGCACTCAAACCTGTGGGTCGCCACCGGCGATTACAAAGATGCAAAACAGATTACGCAAAGCGATGAGGATGGCACGGACGGAGTTGACGCCGCCGCCGGGAAGATCGTTTATACCTCGGCTTCGACCGGCATCTCCAACCTCTACACGGCCAACATGGACGGCTCTGGCGTGGTTCAAGTGGGTCCGGGCGATGAATATTGTGGCTCACCAACAATCTCGCGTGATGGACGTTACGTAGGCTTCATGTGCCTCAAAGGCGGCAACCCGAATATCTGGATTGCCAACGCCGACGGCAGTAACTTGCGGCAGTTGACGTCGGGCAACGCAGACTTGAACCCCACATTCTCGACCGACGGCGCCTTCGTTTACTTTCAGCACTGGTCCGAGGGCAAGGTCCACCTGTTCAAGGTCCCGTTCTCCGGTGGCCAGCCTGCCCAGTTCTCTGACTTGCAGATCCAGAGCCAGTCCTTCTCGCATCGTGGTGACCGCATCCTCGTGCTGTACTTCGATGACAAGGCTTCCCAGTGGAACGTGGGCATCATCTCCGCGGCTGACGGCAAGTTCCTGGGGCCAGTGGATGTCACGCTCACGACGCAAGGGTTCCCGATGTTCACGCGCGACGATAAGGGCGTAATCTACGGCGAAACCCACAATTCGGTGACGAACCTGTGGAAGCTCTCACTCGACAGTGGCGCGCGGGTTCCACTGACCAGCTTCAATTCGGAACAGATCTTCAACTCCGTCATAACTCCAGAGGGCACGCTGGTGATGGCGCGCGGCCACCACAATACTGATGCCATCCTAATCCGCAATTTTCATTAGCTGCCAAGGTTGCGATTAAGAAGCAAAGTGCAATCGCTTGCTGACGAAACTTTGTATCGCAACTCAGCTGCTGATCACAGGTACTTTTTCAACACCCACAGCCCATTGCACAAGTAATGCCGAAAACGGGCGTCTCTTTGGCCGAATTACGTGTGAGATGGCGATGTTACGACAGTTATGAGAGCTATCTACTACCCAAGGTGAAGTTCACGATGATCTCCGTGTCCACCTCGACGGGCTGGTCATTCAACCTGTAAGGCTTATAGCGCCACAGTTTCACCGCGTCCATTGCCGCCTTCACCAGTAACGGATGTCCGCTGACCACGCGCAGCTCCTGCACCGTGCCATCCTTGGCGACCACCGCCTGCAACAACACCGTCCCCTGAATCCGCGCCTGCATGGCCAGGGGAGGATAGACCGGCTTGGTTTCGTGGATGAGGAGGCCCTGGGCGACGCCTGATGACACGCGCACTTTCGCAGGCGTAACCACTTTCGGCATAGCCGGCGGAATCTTTATGACGCTGCTGATGACGCTGTTCGGCGCGTCAGTCCCAGTTCCCCCGGGGACCCAAACCCCATCGGGCGCTCCGGCTGTGTCTTCAGTCGCGGGCTGGTCGTGCAAAATCGCAACCCGGGGCGGTATCCAGTTCGGGACCCGCAGCACTTTATCCTCGGCCATGGGCCGCGGCTGAGCACCGCGTGCGCGGCTGGAAACCGGCGCCGGCCCTGGCGGTGGAGCGGGTTCCGTCAAGAAGCTCGTCAGCTGACGCCCGGGCAACGCTTCGGTATAGATGATAGGTAAGAGCACCAACACCCCGGCCAGCAGTCCCTGCATTGCGAACGACAACGCGGCGGTCCACGGATTTCGTTTGCTCAAAGTCCCGCTCGACTCAAACAGACTGTCCTCGAACATACCGGCGCTCCTTGTATTCACTACAGACACCGGCCACTCCAAATTAGCTCCCGCGATTGTTCATGATTGCGCTGCGGTAGATTCGGAGCGTACTGATGGATTAGTTGTGTAATGGGGATTTATCAATAGCAAACCGCGGTGACCGCAGTGTTTAGGTGAGGCCCCCTGTCGCGCAGTGGCGGGCGCGATGTGCAATTACACAAAATGTCGCATGGACTGCCGCTCAACAGTTAGACAAAGTGGTCACGGGCACGATGACAAGCGCGCCGCTTTGCCGGTCTAGCAGCATTACCCGACCCGCCCTCGCGCCACGCCCCCGGGCGTTGTTGGTAGCAATTAGCCTGCGTTAGCTGCAAACAATTAAGCAATTAAGACGAGGGCAAATCCGCTGCCGACTCAATGGTGATGTTTGCCGCCGCCGTGGCCGCCGGAATGGCCGCCTCCACCGGAGTGCGAGTGCCCACCGCTAAAACCCTTGCCGCCGCTAAAGCCCTTCGGGGCATGGCCGCCTCCAAAGGTCTTCGGCGCGTGCCCGCCGCCAAACATAGGGCCGCTCGAGCGCGGCGGCTTACCCGAAGATCCCGCAAAGCTCTTGCCCAGAGAGGCTCTGTAAGACGGCTGACCGAAATTGCTGCGCTGATAGCTTGCGCTAGGCGCTCGATAACTGGACTGCTGCCTGCTTAGTGGGAACTGGAGCCGGTTACGCGCCTCCAGCGGTGGTCGGGCATAGCCGACTCTGGTCGGGTAACCGCGGCTGGAGCCGCCTAGTTGCCGGTTCGTCGCATAGCTGTAGGGAGGTCGATGGACGAATGTATTGCCACGTGTCGCGTTGTATCCGCCCCGTGCTCGACCATAGCTGTTCGGCGGCCGGTGGACGAATCCATTGCCACTTGCGGTATTGTATCCACCGCCCGGTTGACCATAGCTGTTCGGAGGCTGGGGAAGGAATCCGTTTCCCCGTGCCACGTCATAACCGCGCTGTACCCGGTTCGGCGGCCGGTGGACGAATCCGTTACCACTTGCGGTGTTGTATCCACCGCCCGGTCGACCATAGCTGTTCGGCAGCCCGGCAATCGCTCCCCCGCCCGAAGCGGCGCGTGGTCCACCGTTCGGGAAGCCCCAATCGGCCACCGATGTGCTTTGCGAATAGTAGTTCTCATGATTGAACAGCACGGACTGGGTCAGCCAGCTCAGGCCCCAGGCCAGCCAGCCCCAGGGCGTGTGGCTGAAGGCCGTCATCGCGATCCCCAGACCATAACTTACAGGCGATGAGCCGAAAAATGACCCCAGCGCACCTAGCAGCGAAAACCCTGGGTAAGGCGAGACCGGGTCTCCGTAAACGGCCCACGGGTTATAGGCTGGCACGTATACCACCTGCGGATTCACCGGGGCCAACTCGATGTGGCCCTGGTCGTAGCTCACCGCTTCTTGCGGAGTGCTTTGCAGGTTTCCGGCCGCCTGCGCCCGCTGGCGCATCACCTGTACCGCCTCCAGTACGTCCTGTGGCTGGTTGTAGTAGGCATTGCCCAGGTCGGTGGTCCACTGCAGGTTCCGGTCCATCTGCGCCAGCACCTGCGGAAACGCCGTCAATGCCTTCACGCTCGGGTCCCAGGTCTGCGCGTCGGCTCCGGCTGCAATCTGCTCGGGAGACGCATAGCCCTGCACCTGCCGCCAATGGTCGGCGTCCACCACCTGCGCGGGGTATGTGGACGCGGCCAGCACCTGCGCCACCAGCGTGTCCGGATAGAGCGCGATCGGCGCCACCAGTTGCTCCAGTTGCTCCGCATTGCGCGGCTGTGCCGGCGGGTAAGGCTGTTGCGCATAAGGCTGCTGTCCATCGCCTGATTGCTGGTCCGGCGCGTACTGCCCGTTGTACGGATCGTTCTGCGACCATTCCTGTCCCGGTGGTGGCGCCTGCTGCGCGAACAGCTCTCCCTGCCCCAGCGGCAGAAGAAGCAGCGCTATCGCCAATGCGACCACACGTCTAAGCACCTGCGCCACGTCTCTGGTGGCGCCTGTGTCGGGAGAGGAATCTTGGGGTGAATTAAGCCGCAGGCGAGAAAACCTGGCAGTGCGCGATGTGTGTAGGTACGTTCGGGGTCTCATTTTTCCTCTGACTGGCATACACATAGGCTCGCCCCGAGGTGAAACCTATGTTCCAAGCCGCCGTAGGCTGCTCTTCCGGCCCGCGGGCAATACGCCGTACGCTTTGTCGTACTCCGGTCCGTCCGGTGCCAAAGCACGCCCGGTTCGCGGCCGAAGAACGCTTGCCTACACGAACCCGGAATTCTGGTGTTAGTTGCGGAGGTAAGTAAGAGCGAGTAGTTATGCAGCGTCGTGTCTCCACCAACTCCAGCAGCAGGCGCAATTCAGCGATTCTGCTTGCGCTGCTCCCTCAGCTCCACCGCTAGTGCGAAGCTGTGGAGCAGCACTACTCTTCGAAGCTGCGGAACCCTCAATGTGAATACTGCACCCAGAACCGGGGTGGTCCATAGGGCGGTGGGGGATAGCCCAAGACTATACCGAACGGCGAAGTCCGAACCCCTAGGCGTTGGTCGCGAACATTGGCCCAGTCATCAAATCCGTCGGGCGCCGGCGCCTTCTCCGCGGTGTGCTGCATTGACGTTTTGTTTTGAAACCGCACCTGCTGGCCGGCATTTACCGTCACGGAATTGCCTGCACCAGTTGCGGCAACAGAGCCTCGCCGCACCGTTACCCATGTTTGGTCCTGATCGGGGATAACATTGACCCGGTAAACTCCCGGCTTCATTATGGTCAGCGTGGCATTGGGAGTATTAATCTCGTATATTTCACCTGGAAAGAGGTATCTAACCGAAAGACTAACGACGCCTTGATTAACCCTGAATTGAACGGTGCCTCGATTAACGTTACTCAGGGTGACACTCGTCTCCGAATTCATGCGAATAAATCCATTACCTACGTTCAGTTCAGCCCGCGAGTCCTTGTCTGCCCAGATACAGATAGGGGGCTGCAGAGGCTGATTAAGTGCGGCTGCAACCCAGTCGTTGCCTTCGCACGGAGCTTGCGACACCTGTCCCGACATATACTGTACGCGAGCAATTCTTCTCGGCTCGTTATAAGGGCCGCCTCTGGTTTGACCCTCAGCGGAACCGACCACCACTAACATCAGCAGTACGAAAGATAGATGCTCTAGTCGTATCTTCATCACCATCTCCCGGATAGTCTACTTTCTAGTTAACCGCAGGGGGAGCCTGCCTGATTTTCGCTTTACCAAGGTAGCGCCGCCCGAACTTGAGACACTGATGGAGCGGCTCGGCTCAAAGCCCACGACCGGAGTCTTGGGCTTGCACCTTTTAGCTTGCCGTTCGGTCAGTTAGCGGCGTCCGCCGCCATGCCCACCACCACCGCTGAAGCCACGTGCTGCACCGTGAAATCCACCGCCGGTGCTGCCATGGTAGCCGCCACCTGGACCGCTTCCATAACCGCGTCCACCGTAGGCCGCGTGGGAGTAGCCGCGACCGTAGCCCCAGCCTCCGCGACCGTAGCCCCAGCCTCCGCGGCCATAATAGCCCCTACCCCAGCCGCCCCGGGCGTAATATCCCCCATACCACGGCCCGGCGCCAAGGAACACTCCACCGACAAACCAGTTAGGCCCGTAGTAGCCGTAAGGTGCACAGGCGTATGGTGGATATCCGTAGTAGCCGTAGGAGCATACTGGCGGTCCAACATAGTATCCGGGTCCGACGCCTATCGCCACGCTGACCTGCGCTTGCGAGTGGGCCAGTGGAATCATCAAAACTGCCAGCAAGGCCAGATATCTTAGACAACGCATTTCTTCTTCCCCTGCCCCAGATCCACCACTATCAATCTGGAGGCACCTATTGGCTTAAACGCGGAATCCGAAAGAAAGTTGCAAAGCTCGGGGTGGCTGTGTTTAGCCATCCTCGCTGAAATCAGCCGTGGGCGAGGCGCGATGAACTTTGATCAGTCGCAATCGCAGCAGACTGTCCTGCTACGCTTCGGAAGCCAAGTCAGCATTCTGCCCGAGAGCTTTGCGCATCTTGCAATATGCGACGTCGAATTGCGCCACTTCTTGATAGAGGCGACTGAAGTATGCCACTTCGTATAGTTACGCATTCACCAAGCCATGTTTCCTCTTCATGACGATCCGTCCTTTCGCAAGCTCGCGATGCAAACAGGCCTGCCTCCACTGTCTTAAAGTGCGAGGTCAAGAAAACGGCCTCTGCTAATTGAGCTACTGATAAGCGGGTCACAAAGATCTGGCTTCCGGTTTGGCGACACTACTTCCGGGAAGGTGTTAGTCGGATTAAGCCCGAGCAACTTCCTGAACCGGGATCAGCCTGCAGGTTCTGCTGAGGAGGCCGTAAATGACACCTTTTTAAACAGGGCTTGCGACAAAGTGTTGGTTCAGTCTCCTCCATGGCTGTAATCCTGGTACACCCCGCAGCATATAATGATGTCACCCATCCTCTGAAAGTAAGTCGTCTTATGCTCTTGTCTATTTGTTTCCGGATTCAGATACACATAATCGACCCATCCCGAGCCCTGTGACTTTGCCTTTTCCACTATCTCCTTGCGAAAAAGCTTCCCTTCGGTGTCCGGAACGGCGATCAGATTTTGCCCGATCAGTGCCGGGTTTTTGGGGTGAGCAAGCATAACGCCCTGAAGATCGTACGCGAATACATAAAGTTCGCCTTTGTCAAACATCCCCTTGGGCGTGCTGATCTCCGTAAGTGCTTTCTCTTTTCCCTGGTACTTCACATACGCAGCTGCCCTCTTCACCAGGGCCTTTGCATCGTCTCTGTCGGCAGCGTACGACAGAGCTGCGAATGAAAACAATCCGATCACAACTAAGAATGCTATGGGTCTCTTCATGGCTCTTTCCTTCACTTTGTTTCAATTTACGAACGACTGAAATAATCGCAGGTTCATTATTCGAAATATAGTGACTTCCGGTTGTATCTCGTCAAGCCCGCTCTGCCGCCGCCTGTTCGTTAGGCACGGGGATGCCCTCCAGAATTGCTTCAGGTTCTTCGGCTTCTGCTTCAGTCTCTTTGTTTAGAACCTCCAACATCCTGTCCTTGTCGAGTTCATGCTCCCAGCTGGAAACCACCATTGTTGCCACACCATTGCCGACCAGGTTGGTCAGGGCGCGTGCCTCGGACATGAAGCGGTCAACGCCGAGAATCAGAGCCAGGCCAGCCACTGGAATGGTGGGTACGGCGGCAAAGGTCGCCGCCAGGGTGATAAAGCCACTGCCGGTAACCCCGGCCGCCCCCTTGGATGACAGCAGCAACACACCCAGAATGGTAAGGGTCTGGATCAGGGTAAGCCGGGTGTTGGTAGCCTGGGCCACGAAGACTGCCGCCATGGTCAGGTAGATAGAGGTTCCGTCAAGGTTAAAGGAGTATCCCGTCGGGATTACCAGACCTACCACGGACTTGCTGCAGCCCAGATTCTCCAGTTTGGCCATCATGCGAGGCAGGACCGACTCCGAGGAGGAGGTTCCCAACACGATCAGCAACTCCTCCTTAATGTACTTGATAAACTTTAAGATGCTGAAGCCGCACAGTCTGGCAATGGAACCCAGGACGATGAAGATGAACAGCAGGCAGGTCAGGTAGAAGCTGGCCATCAGCATGCCCAGCTTACTCAGGGAGCCGAGACCGAATTTCCCGATGGTAAAAGCCATAGCGCCAAAGGCGCCGATGGGCGCAACCTTCATGATTACCCCCACGACGCCGAACAGCACATGCGCGACCTCGTCAATCACGTTGAAGACCACTTTGCCGCGCTGACCGAGCATGGACAGAGCAAAACCAAACAGGACCGAAAAGAACAGTACCTGCAAAATATCACCCTTGGCAAAGGCATCCACTACAGTGTTGGGAATGATATTCATCAAGAAATCAACCGTGCCGTGCGACTGCGCTTTTGCGGTGAAGGTCTCCAACGCTCGGGTGTCCAGCTTGGAGACATCGGCATTCATGCCCGCACCCGGCCGAATTACGCTGACCACCACCAGGCCGATCGCCAGGGCCAGGGTCGAGACGATCTCAAAATACAGCAGTGCCTTGACGCCAACCCGGCCTACCTTCTTCATGTCCTCCATGCCGGCGATACCGGTTACTACGGTACAGAAGATGATCGGAGCGATGATCATCTTGATCAGCTTGATGAAGCCATCGCCCAGCGGTTTCATGTCCGCGCCGGTTTCGGGATAGAAATGCCCGAGCAGAGCACCCATGACGATCGCCGTCAATACCTGGAAGTACAAATTCTTATAAATTCTTTTCCCTTTCATACGTATCCTTCCACGTCATTGATATGATTCAGAATCTTTAACCGGCATTTCCGTTCTAGCTGCCAACCGCCCCACACTATATACCCCGTGAGGAAGTCGAGCGCACGATTTTCCTTGCATTGGGCGCCGGGCTTGAGACCAGGGACCCGTCAAAAAAGGAACTGTGGAACAATATGGAAACCGCTGACGGTGGACCGGCATGAAATATCGCATCACAGCTGAGGGAGTTCTGGAGACCGGGCTTTCGGGCTTCGACCTGATCAACTTTCCCATGCTAAACAAGGGAACTGCGTTCACGGAAGACGAGCGCACCGACTTCGCCCTGCACGGACTGCTCCCCCCGCATGTTGGTAATCTTGAAGATCAGGCGGCGCG